>Ga0129309_1001066_pt1 | contig 15948 bp, 17 predicted proteins | sample L1105metagenome_FD_94439 | JGI IMG/M metagenome (GOLD analysis project Ga0129309, IMG submission 94439) | Ring-tailed lemur group fecal microbial communities from Wisconsin, USA - L1105 metagenome | ecosystem: Host-associated > Mammals > Digestive system > Large intestine > Fecal | place: USA...
GTGTTATTTGGTTAAAGTATGAGAAAACATAAAAATCATGCTGTAAAATACTCTTCTTTTTTATGAAATGTATTTTTAAATAAAGAAGAAGGATGCTGTTATATTTGATAATATTTTCATCATGTATAAAAAGGAGTTTGCTGATATCATATCGTTGAATATATAACATAGAAGTTTTACAAACATAAGATGATAGGAAGAAGTTCATTCCCTGTTAGAATTTTTAGATTTCAAATGCTTGATGATGATTCTACTCAATAGGTTTATCAGTGTTATCTTTTCTCATATAAAAGAAAACAGCAGTTGATTTCTATCTGCTGTTTCTTTGTATCATCTGAAGAATGATATTGATTTTTACTTTCAATCTTTGTGTCTAATTTCTTTATAAAATCCTATAGCAATAAAGATTAATGATTTAAAAAACAAGTGCCAATAATTTAAATTTCCTAAATGAATTAATAAACTGCATAAAAAATAAAAAAGACTCATAAAAAAACAATGGGTTAATCTTCTGCTTGTCAACTGTGAAGAAAAATAAAGAGCAGCAACAATCAGCAAAAAATAAGAAATAACTTGAATTATAACTTCCAGAACAAAAGCATTTGTCTGCATGAAATAAGATAATATGGCTAAAATAAAAGAGATTAGAGCAAAGGGAATAAGAAATAATAATATAGTCAAAAGATAAGTACGTATTGTTTTTTTCATAGTTTCCTCCTTGTATATTATATGAAATGGAGTTTATTTTATGAAATATGTAGAAATAATTATTGAAAGTTTTGGAGTTTATTTTTATTTGGTTTTTATGTTAAGAATTTTGGGAAAAAAAGAAATGAGTAAATTAAGTATTTCTGATTTAATAGTCTTTTTAATTATTAGTGAATTAATGACAATTTCTATTGGTGATGAAGAAATTAAGTTTTGGCAAGGTGCTTTAGCAGTTTTGGTTATTGTTATTTTAGATAAAATATGTTCATATCTGGTTATGCGCTATAAGTCTTTAGAAAAGTTGTTAGAAGGTCATTCTACTTATATTGTATGTCAAGGAAAAGTAAATAAGGAAAAAATGAAAGCTTTAAACTATAGTGTTGATGACTTATGTCAGCATTTAAGACAGCAGGGAATTGGTTCACTTTCTGAGGTAGAGTTTGCAATATTGGAAAAAGATGGAAGTCTTTCTGTTATCGAAAAGCAAAAAAGTCAAGTAGATATGCCAGATGCATTGATTAGTGATGGTGTTTTGAATGATGAAATTTTAAAAGAAATGAATAAAGATGAACAATGGTTAATCAATTTGTTGAAAAAAGAGGGTATTTATGATTATCGAGATATTTTTTATTGTGTGAAAGAAAAAGAACAATTGTTTTATATTAGAAAATAATCATATGAAGTTCATACTTGCAGGTCAAGCAAGTAATGTACTTTTTGCTAAAATGAAAAAGTAAATTCCCGATTTTGCAGAACTAAATTCCCGTTTTCCGGGAATTTATTCTTTCAAATTGCCTGTTTTTACCCTTATTGTTTCTTTTTTAGGAAATTGTTTTATAATGTATATGAAGTAATATAAAATAATTCTGTAGAAAGGATGATTTGCAGAGCTAAATTCCCAGTCAGGATGTCTTCTCATTATTTCCTTTCTTCGTTATTTTTTCTTATCAAATAATTTATTATTAAATATTACTTCTTCTGGCTTTACATAGAATATGTGGAACGCTTCTAGTACAGCCTTGCCCCAAAAGTATTCTACGACTTCATAGGGGCATTTTTTATTAAGACTTTTTCTAACTATTGAATTGATATGTGACATCATTAACCAAACTTCTCTCATGCTTATCCATGAGAATGAAGTTTCCTTAGGAATATAATATCGTATATATTCATGATTCTTTTCACACGACCCTTTTTGATCCGATCTGTTTGGATCACAGAAAAAAACATGAATCCCAAGTTTTTCTAAAAATAATATGTCACTGAATTCTTTTCCATTATCAGTCAGTATGACTTCAAAAAATTGTACAAACAGTTTATCATCATCGAATCGTTCTCTGTAAAGATCAAAAACAGGTTTGATGTTCCTGCTTTCCTTATTGTGGATAAGATGTGCAATTTGAAAGTTTTCTCTCACTGCATGAAGTGTAAGAAGTAATGGACCCCCTTTTAAGCCTTCTACGGTATCCATTTCAATGACATGGGCATAACTGTGCTCGCACATATATTTGAGATAGTCATCATATGTACGATTTTGTCGCAGTTTTGACTGATTGATCTTTTTTCTGGTATGTGTTTTCCTTGGCTTATATGAAACCTTTTTAGGGAGATCGATGTTTTTGCATTGAAAATAACCTTTATTGATATAATCATAAAGAGTCCTTAGAGAAACAGGAATCTGATCTTCATGTGTCATATAAATGTGATAAAGATGCTGACCATTATTCAACACAAGAGGACTGATGAGAGAATCAAGGTCCTTTAACTGATTTTCTGTAATATTGATGCCTTCTCTTGAAGAAGAACGAGTCTGTTCATAAGAGATTTGAGCAGCAGAAGGCCTGTAGAAATATTTTATAGGCCTGTGACAATAGGTTCTGTTGGGACAGCCATTACACACGTAAGGAGGTTTCAAAAGTCTGTCACAAATATCCAAAACAAAATCATGACAGACAGAAATACAGTTTTTACATGTTCTGCAAAGAGTGTCATGACAGTTGACATGAGGGCAAAATCGTGTGATTGAACAGGTTCTGAGATTTTTACATTTTTTTCTAAAGGGATCAAGAGATTCCTTTTTGATGCGATGATTTCTAATTTCTTTGAAGATAGAGGTTCTATCCATATTGATTATTTTAGCGATAGCAGAAAAAGAAAGGTTATCATTCAAACCTTCTAAAATAGATTCTCTATCAGCAGCAGACATATGTTTGTTCATAAAAAATCCAATAATAATGAGAAGACTGTAAAATTATAACATGTTTGCAGGAGTAAATTCCCGCTAAACTTAAAACGGGAATTTACTTTTGCATTCAAGCCTAATGTACTTTTTTTGATGAAAATGTATAGCAAACTTGTTCATGAGATAAAATTATATTATAATTTATATATTAGGGAAATATGCTGATGTTATTGACTCAGATAAGTGGCAGTGATTAGCTACGATATGTGTAAAACGTAAAGGAGAATCAAAAAATGGAGTATAAAGAAGTATTGCTTGATCATATAGAGAGGATTCACACGACAGAAATGGGTATTGAGAGAATAAAAAGGAATATTAGAATAGCAACACCGGATGTTGTTGAATATTGTAAAAACATGATTCTAAAGGAAAAATGTCATATTTATAAAAAAGGTAAAAATTATTACTGTGAGATTGATCACATAAAGATAACAATCAATTCTCATAGTTATACAATTATTACAGCACATATGATATGATTTGGAGGTAAAAATATGGCTTCAAGTCAAGAATATTTACAATTTATTTTAGGACAGTTATCACAATGTGGGGACATTACATATCGTGCGATGATGGGTGAATTTATTATTTATTATCGTGGTAAAATTATTGGTGGTATATATGATGATAGATTTCTTGTGAAGCCTGTAAAATCAGCACTTGCCTATATGCGAGTTGTTTCTTATGAGCAACCTTATGAGGGAGCAAAAGAAATGTTATTAGTTGATGAGGTGGATGATCAAGATTATTTGTCTGGTTTATTGAAAGCAATGTATAATGAATGTCCAACACCAAAATCTAAAAGAAGATTGAAATAAATGTAGATAAGGTATTGAAAAAGTCAACCAAGATATTTATGGTTGACTTTTTTGAAACGGAGAATTTTCTAACCTAATAACATTCTATCATTAACAAATTCTTCGCCACTTGCTTCTTCAAATTTTTTAAGAAGATCTGAAACTGTTAAGTTTTTCTTTTCTTCTCCTTTGACATCATAAATAATATGCCCATCATACATCATAATTAAACGGTTTCCAACATCAATAGCATCTTTCATATTGTGTGTCACCATAAGAGCTGTCAAATGCTCCTTCTCAATAATGTCTTTTGTAAGACTTAAAACTTTAGCAGAAGTTGCAGGGTCTAAAGCTGCTGTATGTTCATCCAATAATAAAAGCTTTGGTTTTTGAAGTGTTGCCATCAATAATGTTAAAGCCTGACGTTGACCACCTGATAATAAACCAACTTTTGTTGTGAGACGTTCTTCCAAACCTAGTCCCAATGATTTAACTGCTTGATAGTATTCTTCTTTTTCTTCCCTTGTCACACCCCAACGAAGTGTTCGTTTTTTACCACGACGTTTCGCAATGGCAAGATTTTCAATGATTTGCATGTCAGCAGCAGTTCCCATCATTGGATCTTGAAAGACACGTCCAATCAATTTGGCACGCTGAAATTCTGGATAAAGTGAAATGTCTTCACCATTTAGAGTAATAATCCCACTGTCCATTGGATAAACACCAGCAATCATGTTTAACATTGTACTTTTTCCTGCACCATTTCCACCAATAACAGTGACGAAATCCCCTTCTTCAAGTTCAAGATTAACATGTTTTAAGACACACTTTTCGTTGACAGTACCAACATTAAATGATTTTGTAACTCTTTGCAATTTAAGCATTTTGATCAAGATCCTTTCCAGTTAATTTTTTATACATAGAAACTTGATTACGCTTATCGATCATAACTGGAACAGTTAAGGCAATGGCAACGATAAGGGCTGTTAGAAGTTTCAAATCATCAGTATTCAATCCCATTTGAAGAACAACTGCTATAATTATTCTATAAATAATTGAACCAACAACAATAGAAACCAATCTTGTTTTAAAGCCAGCTTTTTTACCAAAAATGACTTCACCAATAACAATAGAAGCAAGTCCAATAACGATGGCACCTGTTCCCATTTTAACATCAGCAACACTTTGTTGTTGTGTTACGAGAGCACCACTCATCGCAACTAAACCATTACTTAACATCAGACCAAATAGTTTTGTAGTGTCTGTGTTAACACCATTCGCTTTCATCATGTTTTCGTTATTTCCAGTTGCTCTTAAACAAGAACCAAATTCTGTACCAAGAAACCAATAAATCCCAATAATAACAAGAAGACTACACAACAAACCAATAATAATTGTGATCCAATTTGCAGTTAAAGGTAAAATTTGTGCTAATTGTTTAAACATTGTTGGTGATTGTAACAAAGGGATATTACTTTTTCCCATAATTCTTAAGTTAATTGAATACAGTGATAATTGAGTCAGAATTCCAGCAAGGATAGCTGGCATCTTACATTTTGTATGTAAGAAACCAGTAATAAATCCAGCCATAAAGCCTGATAAAGTAGCAAGTATAATAGCGAAAATAGGATTGATTCCATGTGTAATGGCAATTGCACATATAGCTCCACCTGTTGCAAAACTTCCATCAACAGAAAGGTCAGCAATATCTAAAATACGGAATGTAAGATAAATTCCTAGGGCCATAATTCCCCAAAGAATGCCTTGACCAATTGCACCTTGTAATGATAATAATAGACTCATTATAATAACACCTATTCAATAATCGTTGCGTCTAAATCAGTTGGAATTTCAATATTTAACTGTTCAGCAACTTTTTTATTAATAAAATATTTACAATCTTTTCCTTCAATAAATGCGATTGGTGTTTCTTGAGGAGTTGCTTCACCTTTTAAGATGGCTAAAGCTTGTTTACCAGCGTTCACACCAACAGTATAGTAATCCAAGCTTAAAGTTGCTAAACCACCATTTGTACACATACTTTCTTCACCAACAATACATGGTAAGTTATTTGCATTTGTAACTTGAGCTACAGTTGCCATATTAGCAGCTAATAAGTTATCAGTAGGAATATAAACAGCATCATATTTACCGATTAAAGATTCAGTCACTTGTTGAACAACACTAGAATCATTAGGAACAGTTACGATTGTTGCTTCTAAACCAATTTTTTCAGCGGCTTCTTTTGCAATATTTCCTTGATAAATTGAGTTTGCTTCATCACCACAATAGAAAATAGCCACTTTTTTAGCTTCAGGAACTAATTTCTTTAATAAATCCATTTGTTCAGCAACTGGATTCATATCACTTGCTCCAGTTACATTCGTATTTGGTTTTTCATTAGATTCTACGACTTTTGCTTCCTCAAAGTTAGTTACAGCAGCACCAATTACAGGAATTGTTGATGTTTTATTAGCAGCAGCAATTAATGCATCTGTCGCAATAGCATAAATTAAATCATCTCCATCATTTACAAATTTCTCAGCAATTGTTTGACAGTTAGCGGCCTCTCCACTGGCATTTTGGAAATCAATATTTCCTTCAGGAACCCCAGCTTCTACTAAAGTGTCCTTAAATCCTTGATAAGCTTTATCCAAAGCCGGATGTTGTGCTAGTTGAACAGCACCAATTTTCACTTTTGTTAAATCTTTTGCTTCTGCATCATTGCTACCTTGTGAACCACAACCAGTTAACAATAAACCTAATGCAAGCAAACTTACAACTAATTTTTTCATGTTCATTTTCCTCCCTAAAATTTTTATAAAAACAAAAAACTCACCCTATAGAGGGCGAGTGATCGCGGTACCACCTCAGTTTGTTAAATCTTCACAGATATTAACCTTCATAAGTTATACAACCTTTCATAAATAACGTTATGACCCCGTTTATTCCTTGTCAGAATAACAGCTCCGTGGTGAATTCAAAATTTCCCATCGTATTGTTTACACCAACCACAATATCTCTTATGTCGCAGAAATTCTTACTATGTCACATCAATGCTTTTTGTTTTTATAATTATATGTTTAATGATAAATTAATGTTTTTTATTTGTCAACACAAATCTAAAAAAGAAATTTAATTCTTATTATACCATCAAGTTTTCATACAATTGATAAAAATTGAATAGTTAAGAAAGCATTATATCGAGAACCATCATGACTAAAAAACCACACATACAGGCAATAGCACCAATATCAATTCGATTTTTACAAGAGGCTTCAGGAATCATATCTTCGACACATACAAATAACATTGCTCCAGCTGCGAAACTTAAAGCAAAGGGAAGAATGTTATTAATCGTTGATGCAAATAGATATCCGATGATTGCTGATGGAATTTCAATAATTCCCGAAAATTGGCCATACATAAGAGCAACAAATTTACTTTTTCCATATTGATGCATGGGTAGGGAAATTGCTGTTCCTTCAGGGAAATTTTGAATACCAATGCCAATTGATAAAATCAGAGCAGGAATGATATCTTGCTTAGCACAGGCAAATGCCACACCAACAGCAAGTCCTTCAGGAATATTATGCAATGTCATTGCTAGCATCAATAACTGATTTTGTGAGAGTTTAGCATTGATACCTTCTCGCTCATGAGACATCATATGTTCATGTGGCAGAAAATGGTCGCATAATGTCAAAAAGAGAACACCACAGAAAAAGCCAAAGGGTATAATGAGTAAAGCCCATCGACTATAGTCTTTTAATAAATCCATAGCTGGTAAAATTAAAGAAAAGAAGGAAGCTGCAATCATAATACCAGCACTACTTCCTAATGCTACAGAAACAAGATTTTGATTTTCTTTGTGAGTCATATAGACAAGACTCGCACCTAAAAAGGTTGAAAGCCAATTAAAAATAATGGCACCAATAAAAATAAGAAAGGGCATTTCTTCAAGTAAAGATAACATGTTTTCACCTCTTTATAGGTTATGCGAATAGATGTTATTCTGTTACTTTCTACTATGAGCAATAACAACAATATCTTGATCTAAAAGTTGAACATCTCTTGATGGAATAATCAGTTGCTGATTTTTATCAATAATAAATTCTGTTAGGGTCAAATCGTCTATTGTTGGTGAAACGGTGATCATGATAGCAAAAATAATTGAAGTGGCTCCTCGTAATCCAGCAAAACGAACAAGTTTAATTTGATGAGATGGACGTTAAAAAACTTTCATGATGATCCATACAATAACAGGTCTTGCGATAATTGTCATAAAAAGAGCAATGAGCAAAGAGTCGAGAAAAAGTGTAGGCATTTGATATGGAAATGCTAGTAAGCCAATTAAGAAAAACAAAAACATTTGAAAAAGTTCAACAACACCATCAAAAAAGTGTACAAGACTTTTCTTATCATCAATTTCAATATTTCCAAGAATGATTCCAACAATATAGGCACTAATATATCCATTGCCATGAAAATATGAAGAGAGCGCATATGAAAGAATCGCAAAATAATATACCAAAAATAACTTGTGATAAAATGATTATTAAAATATCTTGTAATGTAAGACTTTGTGACATTAAGGAAAGAATAATGATTGTAAGAGTATAAGTCCATGGATCATTACTCTCGCTTCCTCATTCCAATAATGAAGCTGTTTTGTACTTTTAATTGAGTTGTTTGCTTCGCAATATCGAAAAAACACTGGCAGCATCGGTAGATGATAAAACAGCGCCAATCAAAAGGCTTTCTAGCCATTCAAAATGTAAGACATAAAAGCAAAATAAACCCGTTAAAAATGCAGTCAAGATCACACCTAAAGATGATAACAGGAGAGAGACTGAAGCCACTTTTTTGGCTTGCTTCCAATTTGTTGTAAAACCACCATAAAAGATAATAAAAATCAAGGCAATACTGCGTTTCCTATAAAATGAAAGTCTTCAAAAGGAATTTTGGATAAACCATCACTGCCAAAAAGCATACCTAAAAGAATAATCATGCAGGAATTCCTATGTGATCTGATATTTTACTAAATAAGATACAAATGATAATGACAAGCGCTCCAATTAAGAAAACTGAAGTCATTCGATTCTCCCCTTTTTAAATACATATTCTATCATGGAATCATTAAAAATATATGTATATAAGAAAAAGCCATGACTGACATGGCTTAATAGTTAATATCTTCATATAAAGTTTTGATAAGTACAGCTTTTGTTGTTGGAACTTTTTTCTTAACGTCAAATGTTTTCATGACACTATATTCCACAACATCTCTTTTTTCAACAACTTCATCATAAATATAATCAGCTTGTCTAAAGAACAAGTTATCATCGTCTTCTTGGTAAATGCTTCCAAATTCTTTATCTTTGTTATAGTATACAATTTTTCCTTCATAACGAGTAATATATTCTTCTAGATGTTCCATCAATTGATTATAGAAACGATCATATAATGTTGAACTATTGACATCTTTGTATTCATCTGCAATTGTACAATCTGCTAAGTCCTTGCCATTTTCTGCTTTGAGCTGATAAATGAGAGCTTGAGCTAAAGAAGTTACTTCAGAATGATTGCCACCTTTTACCATTTTTAATACTTTTTCATATAAAGAAAGATAAGCAGCATCATAACCAACATTAAAGAATTTATAAATTAAGTTTGTATAAGCTTCATTTTCTTTGCCAGTATTTAAATAAAGATCATATAAAACTTCAAATGAATCAACATTTGGAATTCTATTTCCTAAAGATAAGAATTCATTTTCAGCTTCTTCATATCTTTCTATTTTAACTAATGAAGAGGCACGATAATATTTAATCCAATTTAAATTATTATAATGCTATTTTAAAGGTTGTGTATAAGCCATGTTCGCAATTTCAACACAATGATTATATTCACCTAATTCATAAAGACTTCTGACTTTAATGCGATACCATTTTTCTCTTTTTGATTCATATTCTTTACCTGCATTGTTTACAAATGGTTCAGTGCTTAATTCTTGCACATTTAAGTGATCTAATAAGTCAGATAATTTTTGATAATCTACAGGTTTTTTATTCATAATATACTTCATTGCTTTGTTGATAGTTGCTTCTAGTGGAGAATATTTTTGTTGTTTGCACAATGAACAAATTTCTTCTACAATAGAGAAAAATAATTCCTCTTTTTCAGCAATAAGACTCTCATCAATGTTAATGAATTTATTATAAAGAGCATAACCATAATGATTAATAAATCCAGTTAAGCCTTCACCCACCTGCAAGAAGGTTCTCCCTACTTCAATTGCTTCGTCTGTACGCCCTTGATTTTTAAGTTCTCTTACATAATCCATAGCCTGAAAATCATTAAAAGAGCTAGGATCTTCTTCAAAACGTTTGTCATAATTTGTCAAATTTTTTGGTTCACGTTTTTCCACGATTCATCACCTCGTTTATTATTATATCAATTTCACGACTTATTGTGAAGAAAAAAAGAAATGTTTTGAAATTGTCTAGGAAAAAGAACGACTTTCCATGATTTCTATGATGTTAAGAAACCTCAATGTATAGAAATACACTGAGGTGAAATATTATTCAACAGTGACAGACTTAGCAAGATTACGTGGCTTATCTACATCACAGCCCTTAATACAAGCTGTATAATAGGCAATCAATTGCAAAGGAATGGCGACTAAAATGGCCTGTAAAGTGGGAACAACTTCTGGCAAATAATAAGTGTTTTCAACATTTTTGACCTCTTCACCTTGAGTTGTAAAGAGAATAACTTTTGCTCCTCTGGCAATAGTTTCTTGAATATTGCTAATTGTTTTGGCAGCAATATGTGGTTGAGTTGCAACTGCAAGAACAACAGAGCCATCTTCAATCAAAGCAATTGGACCATGTTTTAATTCTCCAGCAACATAAGCATCAGCATGCACATAAGAGACTTCTTTTAGTTTTAAAGCTCCTTCCAAGACACTGGCATAATCAAGATTTCTACCAATAAAATAGGCGTCATGCAGATGTTCAAGCATTTTAGCGTAATTTTCAAAAATATGATGATCTTTTAAAATATTGTCAACATATTGTGGAATATGATTAAGCTGATGAATCAGTTCTAAATCAATATCTTTTCCTAATCGTTGAGCAACATAGTATGCAAACAAGATAAGTAAAACAAGCTGGGTTGTGTAAGCTTTTGTTGAGGCAACAGCTATTTCAGGACCAGCACATGTATAAAGAACATAATGAGCATCGCGAGAAATTGTACTTCCTAAAACATTAGCAACGGCAATTGTTGTAGCTCCTTTATCTTTGGCTAATCTCAGTGCTGCCAAAGTATCAGCTGTTTCACCTGACTGAGACACGAAAATGGCCAGCGTGTGTTCATCAATGAGCGGATTATTGTATCTGAATTCACTCGCTACTGTTGTTATAACTGGTAAACGTGTTACTCTTTCTAAAACTTGAGAACCACACAATGAAGCATGATATGCAGTTCCACATGCAACAAAATAGACTCTATTGAATTGTGTAAAGTCGATATCATTTAATTCATCTAAAACTATTTGTTCTTGATTAATTCTTCCTCTTAATGTTTCTTGAATGACATGAGGTTGTTCATGAATTTCTTTCAACATAAAAGTATCATAACCATCTTTTTGAGCGGCTTCTAGATCATAAGGAATTGTCAATAATTCTTTAGAAATAGGTTCCCCTTTATGGGTATAGAATTGAATTGTGTCTTTTTGTAAGACCGCCATTTCATAATCATTTAAAAAATAAACATCCTTCGTATACTCCAGTAAAGCTGGGATATCACTTGCAGCAACATAAGCATGCTGAGCTTTTCCAATGATTAAAGGACTATCTTTTTTTGCTACAATAATTTTATCAGGCTCTAAGGTAGAGACAATACATAATGCATAGCTTCCTTCAATTCTTTGAAGCACTTTTTGAGTTGCCTGCAAAAGATCTCCTTGATAATAGTTATCTAACAATTGAACAACAACTTCGCTATCTGTTTCTGATTGAAATTGGTATCCTTTTTTTAATAATTCTTCTTTTAATTCACGATAATTTTCAATAATACCATTATGAACTAATGAAATTGTTTCATCATCATTTGTATGAGGATGAGAGTTGAGATTAGAGGGAACACCATGAGTTGCCCATCTGGTATGCCCGATTCCAATATGACTCTTTATGACATAGTGAGTTAATTGGTCTTCAAGATTTTTTAGTCGTCCTTTACATTTCACTGTTAAAAGATGACCCTTTTCAAGGATTGTGATACCTGCACTATCATATCCTCTGTATTCTAGTTTTGATAAGCCTTGCATTAAAAAGGGTAAGGCTTGATCATAGCCACAATAAGCTGTAATTCCACACATAAAAATATTCCTCCATTAATATTCATTTGTTATGGAAAAGAGATGCCCAATGATATTTGTTGAATGATTGCTCATTGTTTTTGCTCATTTTTGAGGTAGCATCATACCTCCAGATCATCCGCCGAATCTTTCGATAAATCTGGTCCTCGTCAACTCTGTGAGTCCTGGCGCTTCTATTTCAATTCTTTTCAATAACGTCTTCATTATACATAAAATAAGAAAACAAAGTTTTCATATTATAAAAATATGCTTCTGATATCAAAATGTGTCTATTTTTGAAAAAGTCTTTGAGCTTTTAACGTTAAGGGAAAAGAAATAAAGGAGAGAAAAAAATTTTAAAAAATTACGTTTAAAAAAAAGAAAAATGAGAAAAATCTTTGTATATATATAGTAGGAGGGTTATTATGAGTATACAAAGTAATCTGATGGAAATGAATAAATCTCTCAAAAAATTAGAAGAATCAGGTATTTATGATGTAGAAAAATATAGTTATGCTTTACTTCATCAGACCAGTCAATTAGAATATTTTTATTGTCATCTTGTCAAAGATGGAGATTGCGATCAGACATTTTATCATATACATAAAAGACCTCATGTGCATGATTTGGCATATTTTAACATAGGAAGAGGTTTCCCCAAGGAACTAATGGATGGACATTGGTGTTATGTTCTTAAAGATATGGGTTATAAAATGTTAGTGATTCCTTGTACATCTATTAAAAGTAATTCAACACCTGTTAATCCTCAATTTGAAAAGGATATTAAAATAAAAACTGACACACATATAACACATTGCAGAATCCAATTGAGTGATATTCGTTCAATTGATATACAGCGTCTAGATTTACGTAAACCTTTTTATGAGGTTTTAACAAAGCGCCATGAAATTATGGAGTTTGTAGAAAAAAATTTATTTGAATAGTATACTTTTTTCCTGTATGATATGTCATATGTGAGGGAAAGAGAATGAATGAGTTTATATGTGGATGTAAGAAAAGTTTGCCTATAGCTCTGGGATATTTCCCAGTAGCTTTTTCTTTTGGTGTTTTGGTTGTTTCAAGTGGTTTACCACTTGGTTTAGCGACAATGATTTCATTGACGAATTTAACATCTTCAGGTCAGTTTGCTGGAGTGTCCTTAATGCTGACAAATGCTTCATATACAGAGATTGCAATCACTTTGTTGATGATTAATGCAAGATACTTTTTGATGTCTTTATCTTTAAGTCAAAAAATTGATCAAAAAATGAATACTTTGGAAAGAATGATAATTTCTTTTGGAATTACTGATGAAACATTTAGTCTTGCTAGTGTTCAAGAAGATGTCTTGACTTTTCGATTTATGTTGGGTTTTATTTTGGTTCCTATTATAGGATGGACGAGTGGAACACTCGTAGGAGAGACATTTATAAATGTTTTACCTAATTCTTTACAAAGTGCAATGGGTATTGCATTGTATGGGATGTTTTTAGCAATCATTGTGCCAGCAAGTTCAAAATCAAAAAAGATTTTGGAAGTTGTTTTGGTGAGTGCTGTAATGTCTGTTCTGTTTTTTTACATGCCTATTTTTGATGTGTTGTCAAGTGGTGTCAAACTTATTATTGCAACTTTAAGTGGTGCTGTTTATGGTGCTTGGCGTTATCCTATTGAGGAGGGTGAAGTGTGAAAATATATTTTGTTATTAATCGAAGACTATAAGATATTAAGGGTATGACTTATGATAAAAATAAATCATATAGTAATAATCTAAATCAATTTAGATTCTAATCACATATTTGTGTCCAAGGGCGAAGGCGGACGGAAATGGGGGAAATTATGAAAATATATTTTGTAATAAGTGTTATGATAATGGCTGTTTTTACATATTTGCCAAGAATGTTACCATTGACATTTTTTAGAAAGGAAATCACTTCACCGTTTATAAAGTCATTGTTGTATTATGTACCATATGCTGTTTTAGCGGCTCTATCGTTTCCAAGTATTTTTTATGCGACTAAGAATGTCTATAGCTCTATAGCAGGTTGTTTAGTAGGTATTTATTTTGCTTATCGGGAAAAGGGCTTGGTTTTTGTTGCTATTGCAGCAATGTTGACAAGTTATATAGTTGGATTTATGTGTTAAGAATGAGGACTGTCTGGTTCTTTTTCTTATGGAGGGGACAATGAAAAAAAGAGAATTTATAGTGATATTGGGACTGTTATGGATGGTTCCTTTTTTATTGGGTTAAATATGAAAAGAGTCAATAGATGAAATGTCCAAAAAAGTGTTATATGTTGATAAATTTTTATGAGGATGTAAAAGAAGGAAAATATTATTTCATATTTAAGATAATGAGAGAAGTGATGATATTTTTTGTATTTAACAGTAAAGGAAGAAGGCAAAAATCATATTAAAATAGTATGATATAATGCTGATCGTTAATTATATGAGAGGTATCGTAGTGGTGCTAGGAAAATCATGATAAGTGTAAGTGATAGATTGAAATAGAATAGGAAAACAAGAGTTGTTCATGTTTGAGATTCAATATATATGATAAAAGTTATATTTATTTGTTTATTTTTCTCGGATTATTAAGAATATTATTATAAAATAGATATTGATCGGGAGGGATGGGTGTGATAAGCAAAAATGACTTTGAAAAATATATCAAAGCAACTAAAAATAAAAGATCATTTGCAATTGAAGACTGTGATGGAAGCAACTTGGATCGAAGTGTATTTGTTAAAATTGCTGAAAATTTTGACAGATATCTTAAAATGTATAAAGATAACAAACTCAAATAAAATGAGTTGGCAAAATTGCCAGGTAAAAGGAGGAATCAATATGAAAAAGAAAGTACAAATCATTTTAGCAATAACAGTCATGTTTTCTTTCCTGACTGGCTGTGGAAGCAAAGAAAAAATGGAACTGAAAGCAGAAAGCAAGGATATAGAATATGGTGAAAGCATTTCTCATGATCCAAAAGACTATCTGACAAATGAAGATGAAGATTTCTTAAAAGAAGTCAAAGTGGAAACAACAGCAGAAAATGAAGACAATAAACAGTATCCAGCGATTGGAGAATATGAAATTATTTTAACTTATAAAGATCAAATAGAAAAGGTGAAGGTGAGCGTTAAAGATACAACAGCACCTCAATTTGTAGATATTGAAGATCAATATGAAGTTGCATACAATACGAAATTAGATAGTTGCTTATTCAAAGCAACAGATTTATCAGAGGTTACAGTGACATTAGATGATGGAAATGTTGATTATAAGAAAGCAGGAGAATATCAGGCAACAGTCACTGCGAAAGATACTGCAGGGAACGAAACGAAGAAAGAGATGACTGTTGTAGTCAAGGCAGAGGAAAAAGAGAAAACAACGACATCAAGCGGCAACAGCAGTTCGACTACAAAACCAGCAGCAAGTAGTACAGCTGCAAATAAACCAAGTAGTAGTTCTACAGCAATCAAGCCAGGCAGTACAAGTTCTTCTTCATCAGGCAACGGTGCTACAAATACAAATCCATCGGAAAGCCAGGCAACGACTACGAAGCCAGCAGAAGAACCTGCTCCTTCTCCAACATGGGCAATGAGTGAAGCAGAAATGACTGCATATGCAAAACAGTGTGTAAGTGATTTAGGATTTATATGGAGTGATGAAGCAACAAAAGAAAACAGTGGATGGTTTGCTCCTATAGTATTACGAATAAGTGACAGTGAAGCATCAATGAAAGCTGATATTAAAGGAAGCATTGAAGCAACATGTGGACTGTTGGATCCAGAACGTTATGGAGTAAAAGGCTATTTTGAAAAAATAAATGAAAAAAA
>Ga0129309_1001067_pt1 | contig 15915 bp, 9 predicted proteins | sample L1105metagenome_FD_94439 | JGI IMG/M metagenome (GOLD analysis project Ga0129309, IMG submission 94439) | Ring-tailed lemur group fecal microbial communities from Wisconsin, USA - L1105 metagenome | ecosystem: Host-associated > Mammals > Digestive system > Large intestine > Fecal | place: USA...
ACACGACTGCGGCGCGCAGCTGCCACTGCATCCTCAGACACATCAAGGGCAGCAAACAGAGCCGGTGTGAACGTGATGTCGGTCGGAATGTAGCACCCGATAAGCGGGTCATATTCCGTCTGGTAGGTAATCAGTCCCAGCTCTGACAGGAACGTCAGGGCCCGGGTGGCACGGGTGATGGAGAGTTTTCCGGCAGCAGACTCCGTCGCCAGTCCGCACTCAATGGCCAGTGTGGTGATGGAGCACTGGACGCGGTTGGCCAGCGGGTCATAGTGGAAACACAGCCCCTGCAGGAGCGCATCAATAGCCCGTCGACGCAGCACCGGTGGCATGCGTCGACGCAGACCACGCGAACGGGCATGCGCCACATGAATGGCGAAATCAAAACGGGAGGTGAAGCCCACCGCCTTTTCCATCAGTTTTTCGCAGAACTTCAGCGTTCCTGCACCTTCACGGGGTGTAAACACCGGATTCGGGTTCTTTACCTGGCGGTAATACGTTTGTTGAAGCTCAGTCACACCATCCTGCACTTACAATGCACAGAAGGAGCGAGCACAGAAAGAAGTCTTGAACTTTTCCGGGCATATAACTATACTCCCCGCATAGCTGAATTGTTGGCTATACGGTTTAAGTGGGCCCCGGTAATCTTTCTGACTCGCCAAAGTTAAAGAAGATTATCGGGGTTTTTGCTTTTCTGGCTCCTGTAAATCCACATCAGAACCAGTTCCCTGCCACCTTACGGCGTGGCCAGCCACAAAATTCCTTAAACGATCAGTAATCTAGCACTGACAGAAAAAACCAGCAAGAATGTGATCCCATCACATCATGTTCCGGTGACAGGCCTCTTTCTCGATAAGCCTTTCTATCAACTCTGCCTGAGTTACCCCTTCCTCTGCACACAGACTGGTAAGGTAGTTTTTCAGTTCTGGTCTGACGAAAACCTTGATCTCTTTACATACAGATCGTTTGCGCGCAGAAGCTGCTCTCTGTCGTTCTGCTTCACTCAAAGGTTTACCCTTTCTGTATGCTCGTTTTGCGCCAGATGAGGAAGTCACTGCATTTTCTGTCTGCGACATCTCGCCTCCTCAATACTCAAACAGGGATCGTTTCGCAGAGGATACTACAGTTTTTTGAAATCAGCGACTTGAGAATTGTGACGAAGATCTGTGTTGGCGCACAAATCAACGGGGATTACTGCCGTTTAATGTGATTTAAACTGTGAAATAGTATGGTTTTCAGTTATGGAAACGCCGGGAGCGGGGAAAACTTGCTTTTTCCCGTTTCCGGGGTTGGACAACTGAGCAACGCGAAGGCGTCAGCTACGATGTTCCGGTGACTGCTGATCAGCCCCTGTTGTATTCAGCCATTCTCCGGTCATCTGCAGCAGTTTTCTGGCATCGTGGCTTCTGAGCAACGGAATACCAGCCTGCCTCAGAACCTCTTCCAGAAGAATATCCCGACGTCTGCGTTCCGGTCGTAAATGGCTGGCATCATCCAGCTCTACTGCTGCAACAATACTGAACGAACGCCGCTCAACGATAACCACATCAACATGCCACTGAGACACCATCCTGAATAACTGCCACCACTGGCGTGATCGTGGCCGGATATTCCCGTTCAGCTGGACGATATCCGCGACCCGTACCTGCGGACACAGATACCACCGTTTCATATCCACAATTCTGAACAGTCCTTTCATAAAACTGACTTCCCTTTCTGTCAGAAGCGTCTTCTGACGTTGCCAGTATTCACCGCTGGACAGTATTCGCTCTGCATCACCGGTTCGTATACCTGCCGCATGCAATTGCATCAGCAAAGGAGAATGCTGATTTACACTTCTGAGGATAATCCGGATAAGTAACGCTGCAATAATCAGAACAATGAGAATAAAAATAATCAACTTCATTATTTATCTGCTCCTGGCAATTAATTATGCTGAATTATTACCTTACATATTTCCATATCTCTTTTGGTATCCTGTCATATAACTTTCCGGTGATTAACTCCGCTAACCGGTGGTCTGCTGCTGAATTAAATGATTCACGTTCACTGTTTGATAAACTGTCTCTGTTTTTATGAATAATTTTTTCCAGCGTATTGACTGATGAACATCGCCGTAACTGATACAGCCATTCCTGTTTTGTTTTTGCCATTTTTATTCCCGCTGAGAACAGATGAATGATAAGATTGCCATCGCTTTATTTACGGTGTCTCCATATCCAGGGGGGGGAACCGGATCAGCATCTGACCAGAGCCCACGTTTTTGTTGTCTGGCTTCGTTCTGAAGGACAGGCAGCACGGGATCTGTGTTGTATTGCTCATATACCCAGGCAGCCCCGGCCCGAACCATAAACTGATTAATATTCATTCCGTCTGGTGCATAAACCTGCCCGAGAATACGACCATAGCGATCTCGCTGAAAATATGTGACGGTAACCGTTTTTCCTGCAACCAGTGATTTCATCATGTCCGTTGACCACCGGCCATAATCCTGTTGCTTTTCCGGTGCATCAATTATTTACCAGCCTGATCCGCACCGCCTTCAGTGAGTCCATTACCTCGATGGTATCACCATCCAGTACACGAACAACCCGTCCATGAATACTGCAGATAATACCGGCCATGAAAAGATAAATAATACCCGTGGGGTATATTTCCTCATGTTATTCTCCATATCAAATAAATGGAACCTGTATTTCAGGCATCCTGAATATTGCGACACACATTGAATAACACCTTATTTTGTGAAATAAATCACAAAATATAAAATCACGACTTAATACGGAAAAAACTCTGTGATACTCAGAACTGTCCGGTCATACTGCCCGACCGGATATTAAAAAAAGCAAATCTCATAAACTCCTTTCAGCCTTCTGACTTCTGGTGTAATGAAGGCTGCTTTTTTCGTTACACCCTTCCCCGGCAGCGCCGGTAGCAGTGTGCAGCCCTTTTTCGGGCAAACTGCTGCCAGTCTGTCCGGGGCGCAACACAGGCAGCCCGTCGCCATGCTTCTGCCGCTTCCATCCAGCGTCCACTGACCTCCAGAATAACAGCCCGGCTTCCGGTACGCTGCCAGCGCCAGACCTGACCGTTCCGTGAACTGTTTCTGAATCCATTCATTTTTCTGCCCTTCCCTTTTAGTCGTCAGTATTATTGTGGTAAATAATTCAGTGGACTGGCTTCCTTTCGGGTACGGAAGTTATTTCCTTTTAAGCCTTATTTCCCTGCCTCCTCTCTCTGATGGAGGCTTTTTTTATTTCTCATCAAGCACGGCCTGAAGTTCTGCCTTTGTCCGGTTCTGGCGGCGAATTTTCTCCAGACGCCCTGCCGCATACGCTTCCTCCTCCTGAGAAATATGCTCCGTCACATACCCTTCCGTGTCATAGCGGCAGGCACCGGCTTTCATGGCACACAGATAGCTTTCTGAACGGGTGATGGCCTTCAGCGCCCTGCGCAGTTTTTTATACGAGAGTGGGATATTCCGCTGCGCCACGTCTTCCAGTAACACGTCCCGGATACCGCAGGCCAGAAGCCGGGGCGTGTCACCGTCAAATAATCCCGGCCACCAGGGCTTCAGGGTGTTCACGGCCTCATCCAGCGTGGGCAGGTTCAGATAAATGGACAGCGCCTGTCTGGCCTGCGCTTTTTTTGCCGCCAGCTCTGCTTCCCGCGCTGCTTTCTCTGCCAGCTTCTGCTTTTTCACCTTCCACTTTGGTGGCGTAGTGACATTGATGATGGTTTTCCGGCTGCGGACAGGTGTTGTTCCCTCTGTTTTCCGCTTCAGTGTCAGTACCGGTCGCTTCTGCTCTGTCATGCTGTATTCTGCCTCTGACGAATCGTCCTCTTGCGGCCAAAGATACCACACCCGTCACAGAGCCAGAACGCCCAGCACAGCCAGATGGCAGGCATAGAATGTCGGAAAAAAATCCCCAGGCCAGAAACGGGGTAATGATTTTCCTGCACACGACACCAGACCAACGGTCAGCACCGTCATCACAAGACCAGCTACAGCCGCCACATCACTGGAAGCAAGGTTAAGCGCTGGAATAACAGCCAGCAGGCAGGCGACCAGCGCCAGACGTTCCGTTCTGTCTTCCGCCCGGTACAGCCGGTGACTGACCGCCAGCATCAGCAGCCCGGCAATACCGTAACTGGTGCCGGACAAAGGTCCCCACAATGCCATCAGGAGTATGGCCGCTGCAGTACGCCACAGGCTGCGCGTCTCACACCACGTCAGCACCTGTGCTGCGACTGCAAAGGCAAACAGGATATTCCCCTCATACCAGGGAAAGCCGGCAACGTAATACCAGAACTGTGAAAAAACGGCCCAGCCCCACAGCCGGTTAATGGCCACCTGCCGGATATGCGCATGACGGGACAGATTCAGCCCCCATACCAGGGCAAACAGCGGAAAGGCTCCTCGCCCGGCCAGAAACATCCACTCCTGCTTCAGCTGAAATATCAGATTGATGTGGTCCAGCACCATCAGCACCAGTGCCACGGTTTTGATGATATCCCGCTGTCCGGGGGACCAAACCAGCAACGACTGCAACCAGGTATCGGTCCGAGCAGCCAGTGAATCGTTACGTGTCGTGTTCTCTGTTGTCATCAGCGTGTGTCTTCCTGTATCAGTCTCCGCCCAGGGTTTTCTCTTTCTGCAAGTCACGGACCATATCCCGCTCCATCTGCTGCAGTCGCTCCTGCAGCAGGTTTTTCCGGGCAACCTCCCGGACCGCTTCCCGCACCCGTTGTGGTTCACGCAGTACACTCTCCGGCAGCGCGGCTTCCCGTTCAGATATGGCAGACCGGTCACGCTCCTGTCCGGCAATCTCCCTGACAGCCTGCTCTGTTTTGCCGTCCGGCAGGTCAGGTTTGTTCTCTGCCATTTTACGGACAATTTCATCCGCACGGCGTTCCGTTTCACGGCGGATAGCCTCTTCAGCCTGCCGCTGTGCCAGTACCTCTGCCGTGACCGGCTCACCGTTTCCGGCACCCGGCTGGACACTGTTGTCCGGGATATCCCCCCACACGCGACCGCCGGTGATGGCACCGGGATTCCACGGGCGACCTTCACCGGCAATTCTCACCACCACACCGCTGTCAGAATTATCACGGGCAATCCGGACACCATCCTGCATATTATCAGCCAGCAGGCTCTCTCCGTTACGGCTGCCCTGCAGGGCCACAAACTGTGCATCCCCGCTGCCTTTCACCCGGCCTTCACCGCTGAATCCCCGCAGTCCGTTTCCGTCATCCGTGGTCAGCGGGTTCAGCCAGATACCAGCTGACTTGCCGTTACGGTCAAACGCCGGCAGTGCCACATACGGCTGCGGATATTTGCGCCCCGGTGCAATAAACCGTGCAGGACTGTCTCCCCCGGCAAGTCCCGCCTGACGGAGAACGGCACGGCCTGCCGCCACGTCCCGCAGTTCCCGTGCCGTACTGAACAGCCGCTCTGCATTCATGACCTCCCGGTCAGCTTTCGGCTCCAGCACATCGTGGGCAGTCCCTTTCTGTACGGCATTGTTGATGGCATCCGTCCAGCCCTGACGGTCATCAGTGTACACCTGCACATGCTGCTTCATACGCGACAGGGCCACGTAGGCTGACTCAAAGCCGGCCATCTGTTTCCGGTTACCTTCCGTGCCTTCAAGCGCGATGGCAAAGGTTTCACTTGCCCCCTGCGCACCGTGGGCGGTGATGGCATAGGCCAGGTCAATATGTTGCTCTGCCCGCTCCTGACCGGGGTGAATCACCCGGGTCTGCTGTCCGTCCGACAGCGTGACACTGTCACCGGAAACCGCTGTCACCGTCCAGACGCTGTTGGCCACATAACCGCGCTCCCGGTCACTCTTCGTGAAGCGCATCCGGTCACCGGTTCCCACCCGGATGGTGTCCGGAGTGTACAGTGTGACGCCTTCAGCCACCGCCTCCCGGGGCGAAATCAGCCGCGTGTTACCTTCCGCATCCTGCAGGGTTATCAGCCCGTCATCCTTGCTGATACCGGCAATCCGGTGATACACACTATCCACCAGGGCAAGGGCATCCGGGTTATTCTCCCAGGTGGAGAGACGACGCAGTTCTCCGTCACGTATATTCGCTGTGTTCAGGACAGGCACCATGACCTGCTCTTTGCCCAGCTCACCGGCCTTTTCCCGTGCATCATGAATCATGCTGTTCAGTACGCGCCGGTCCTCATTCAGGTGTGTGACAATCAGCGTCTGCTCCCGTGCTTCCGGTGTCCTGCCGGTATAGTCGCGGACAATGGCTTCATACAGTGTCATGGGGATATCCGGGAAAGCCTCGCCTTTCAGCATCGCCTTCTGCTGCGCTTCTGCCAGTTTCGCTTCCTGGCTGTGACTGAACTCCGTCACGGAGTGCTCCGGTGCCCATGCGCCCTCCTGACGGGGAACCTGAGACGGTTTCACACTCTCAAGCCCGGACAGTGCCCTTTCCACATCCCGGTTAATCAGGCTGTATACCGCCTCCCGCAGTTCCGGCGTCTGACGCACAATCTCCTTCATGATGGCCACATCGGCAGCACTGCGCGTCTGCTGGAGACGGAAAGGCTGACCGGGCGCGATGGCCTGCAGCTGGCCCGTGTCGCCGCTGGCCACAGCACGACCGCCACCGGCCGCAATCAGGGCGTATGCCCGTGCCATGTCGGTATTGCCCACCATTGAGCTCTCATCGAGCAGGAACAGCGTGTTGCTGAAATCCGGCGTTTCTCCGCTGCGCTGCTGCAGCTGCGTGTCATGCAGAAAAGACGCCAGTGTCTGCGCATCCACGCCGGCACTGCGCATCTCCCCGACCGCACGGTGCGTGGGCCCCAGCCCAACGACACGGGGACGCCCTCTCTCCGGCAGCATGTTCACGGCTGACATCACCGCCCGGAACTGTGTGGTCTTACCCACGCCGGCATAGCCCTGCACCACCGTGAAACGGTCGGACGTTTCCAGTATCATGCGGGTGGCGGCACGCTGTCCTGATGTCAGTTTCTCCATGAGTTCGCCAGGTACTCTCTCCATCAGCGGCGTGACCGCCTCCTTACCTTCGAGAATATGGCGAAGAATGCTCTTTTCTGCCTCATACGACGCACGGGAAACCAGCAGGCCTGTGCCATAGCCTTTTGCCACATCCACATACAGTAAATCACCGCGTTTTATCTGCGCATTGATTTCCCCTCCCAGGTCGATAAAACTGGTTCCTTCTGCAGCAAACGACTTCGCCTCTGTCAGCAGGTCCACCATGCTGAAGGCCAGGTTTTTACTTTCCAGCACAGGAAGGGCCAGATGAATAGCCTGCTGTGCCGGCGTGTGAAGCCCGGCTTTCTGCAGACTGATAGCGGTTTCCAGCAATGTCTCACCGGCACGCGCCTTTATCTGCTCAGAAACCACCGTAAAGGAGGGATGGCGGGCAAGTTTTTCCGCAGTACGGGTTTCATCCAGTGAGGAATACAGCCGGACATCACGACCGCTGCGGGCCAGACCGTTCAGGGTGGCGTTGTCCATTGCCATCTGTGTGACGGAGGCAAAAACCTTCGCACTGTCGCTGACGGAATGCCCGGGCGTTTCCACCCAGCCGTTCTCCAGCTTCAGTGCCGTGAATGGTGAATCGCTCACAGGCAGGGAGGCCGGTTCAGCCCGCCCCGGCACAACAACCGTCATCGCATCTTCACTGACGGATGCCACCTGCAGGCGGTCACCGCCGGAGACGCGGAGTCCGGGAATTTTCCCTGTCACCCTCAGTCGCTCGCCGTCTGCCACCGGCATTTTTTCCGGCCGGAACAGCGACCAGCTGCTGTCCAGGGAGGAAATACGCACCACCTGCGTTTCACCCTGCGCATCCCGCAGGGTCAGGCTGTGACTCTGCGCCGTCACCCGGTCGATAACATAGCGGTCATGACTGCGTGTCTCCGGGTTCCACTGCTCCATCACCATCCCCGGACGGTACATATCCCGCAGATAACGGCTCCGGCTGTCCAGCCAGACCGGTGAAAGGGCAGTCATGGTCACCTCCGGGAGTCCGAGCACGCCCTGTGTTTTCAGCTCACTGCGAATGGCCTGTGTCAGTATGGCCTGTTCCCGTACCCCGCTGACCTGTGCCACGCTCTCTTCTCCGGCTTTCACGCTGGCCGCAAAATCCCCGGCCAGCCGGGCATAGCGGACATTACGGTCTGGTTCACTGATGATGGTTGCCGGTCGCTGCTCTCCGCCCTGCCAGCGATATGTGTTCACCCCGGCATCCTTCATGGCCATCAGCGCACTGCCTGTACCGGTTCGCTGCCCGCTGTCGGTTATCAGGATCTGTACGTTATGACGTGCGGCACCGTCCAGCAGGGTTAACGTCTCTTTCAGGGAGAGTTTTTCACCCTGGTCGACAATAACTGTACTGCCTGGTGTGAAGGCCATGCCTTCCAGCAACTGACGACGCCCGGTTATCATTTCACCGGACAGCCGTTCATCCTGCTTCAGGTTCATCTGTGAGCGACGGTCAGCAGCGATAATCTGCACCTCCCGCCCCTGCTCCCGGGCCATCATTGCCAGTTCAGCCACCCGCTCACGCTGCCCGGCTGCGCCACCCTGCCCTGACACAATAGCCAGCGGCGGACGGTCCTGTGCCAGAACACTGACCGCATCGCTGTAACCGGCAGTCCGGGAAACACTTTTCTCCGGATGTACGGTTACCCGGTTCTGTTTCATGATATCGCGACTGAGTGCCCGGACTGACAGTTCATCGAGCACATGAATCCAGGACGTGAACAGCCCCTTCTCACGGTCAAGGGGGATGAGTTGCTCACGGCTGATGGCCTCATCAATACCAGCGCGTGCCCGCTCAATCACGCCCTCTTCCGGCGGCAGTATGCCGATTGTTCTGGCCAGCACGTCCGTGTACGTAAACTGCACTTTTCGTTCACTTAATCCGGCAATGGCCTGTGTCACCGCCTGCTGCACATCCGGCCCCTCCAGTGAAACAGCCCCGGGCGCCTGCGTGCGGGTCTCTGCCCGTTGCTCCGCCGCGTCACGATACGCCCGGATATCGAACCCGGTTTCCTTCAGCGTCTGCATCCACTCGGTCATTTTGATTTCAGGATCGACGTGCTGTTTGGATTTTCGCGTATCCAGTGCTGCCACATCCCGGGATTTCAGTGAGGCCCCTTCCCCGACGGCCTCCCTGATAGCCTGTGAACGACTGGAAAAGGCCTCCACCGGTACGCCCGGCATTTCCCACATCCCGTGCTTACCGACCACTTCTGTTTCATAGCCCAGCGCCTCAACCTGCTCTTTCAGCTTTTCCCGGTAGAGCCTGCCAAAGGCAATCTGATTAGCGTACACATTCTCAATGAACCCTGTTTTTCCCACTTTGTCACTGCTCAGTGTCTTCCACTCGCCGTTATGCTGTGTGACATTGGCCACCACCGCATGCGTGTGTAACTGTGGTTCCTGATCGCGGCTGGTGTCGTGATTAAAAAGCGCCATCACCAGATTACCGGTCAGCACCGTTTCTGACTGTCCGTCCGTCATAACCCGTGTGGAGGCCAGCGCCTCTACCTGACGGACAGCAAAATCCACGGCCTGGTTATGTGCATCAATAAGACGTTTATCACCGCCTAACATGGCCATCACGGAGACACTTTTGGGGGCGGAGAAGGTCAGGTCGTAGCCGGGACGATGCTTGTTACTGCCATCCTGCATGCGGCTTAAATCCGCTCCGTCCGGCAACTTCCCCTCCAGAAGACGGGTAAAAACATCCTTATCGACACTGCCCTGCAGCCCCAGTTGTTCAGCCCCCCTGCCGGCCCAGCGTTCCTCCATGCTGCCCAGTACGTAGTAATTATCCTTGTCGGTGTAGTAATTACCGGCGCTGCCAGCCGATTTAACGACACTGATACTCAACATCAGAAATCATCTCCCGGCTCAACATCCTCCCCGCGCTCCCGGTGCACATTGATGTTCACCTCTTCACGACGCTGCATCTGCTGCTGGGTGTCCGGATGATTTTCCTGTTGCCATGCCTCATAAGCGGCCATATCCACCACTTCACCGGATTCACTGATCCCGGGTGGCAGTTGCTGTTCCATCTCTTCTTCCGGTTTCATTTTCAGTTCCTGCTCGATCCCCCCTGCCGGAACATTCACACCTGCATCTGACTTCTTATCATTGATGACAGAAGACACTGGCTGTTGTGGCTGTTCAGCCTGAACCACGTCTTCTCCGGAAACAACCTCCGGGATATCCGGTTCGAAGAGGCTGCCCACCTGGCGACCTTCTGCTTCCCTTGCGGCAAGCACGGCATTCAGACGGCTCTCCATTTCCGGGTTGATTTCACGCGGAATAAACTCCGGGGCAACCTTCGGACGTGCCTGATATTTCAGGGAGAGTTTTACTGCCGGATACGGTCCGGGCAGGGTGACGTAGCAGGTCAGATCCGGCAGAGACTGAATGTCGGAATAACTGACCAGCGTCTGACGCTCCATATCCTTACCGGTCGATATCCCGTCACGCACGGGGTCAGCACCGTAGGAATACTGCAGACTGGCTTTCAGGTGCTCTTTCTCACCAATCTCACCGGCAGCGAACTCTGCAATCTTATGGCTGGGAGAACGGAAAAAGGCACGAGTGTTCATGACGTCAAACAGCGTGGCAGCCGCTTTCTCACCGTAGATATCTTCCAGCTGGGCATAGGACTGGATACCAAACACATAACAGCCACCGAACTTACGGGCTTCCGGCAGGATCTCCACCAGGTCCGGCAGTTTGTGTAACGTGGGTAGCTCATCACAGAAAAACCACACACGACGGTTACGGTTTTCTCCCATTGCCAGCAGACCACGAATGGCAATGGACAGCCACATGGAGATCACCGGCTTCAGGGAGGTATGGGTGTCGGCATTCGACGAGATAAACAGCCAGCCGTTTTTCTGATCTTCCCGGACACCACGCATCCAGTCACGGATGGTAAAAGACTCACCGTTATGCTCAATCCCTTGCAGGTAACGGATGGCTTTCACGTAGTTGGTCAGCACAGCACGGATGGAAATCGCCGTTTTCTCAATTTTCTCTTCCACCAGGTTGGCCGCCGGTGAATTACGCAGGAAGGTACGCAGTTTTTCGATTTTGATGGAAAGCAGTGTGTCCACCAGTTTGCTGTAGCTGCGGTTGGGGTCATTACGCATCAGGTACGCCGCTTCCGCAAAAATGGTACGTCCTGAACCCTGCCAGAACGGGTCCTCTTTTGTGCCCATCGGGATCAGCGTGTTCGCGGTATTATCAAAATCCGGCTGTGTCAGGCACTCCTTCCACAAATCCCAGGCGGCACAGCGGGCATCCAGCGGATTCAGGATTTTATCGATGGAGGGATCATAGTAACTTTTAACAAATTCCCCTGAACGGTCATAAATCACCACCATATCTCCACGCTGACGGGCGTAGTTGGCCAGACGACGGATAACTTCCGACTTACCGGCCCCGACCGTGCCGTGCAGACAGAAGTTCTGGATTTCGGAATCCCGGATAATCGGCAGGTCGCCAATCCGTATATCGGAGTCCTTGCCGTCTTTTTTCAGCATCCGGGCAACGTCTTTCGGATTGTCTGTCAGCTGACGACCACCTGTGACTTCATTTTCGCTCTGTTGTTTACCCTGACGCCCCAGAATCCAGGAGACAACAAAGAAGGTAATCAGGCAAATAACCAGTGCCACAACTGTGGCCAGAACGAATGCGGACCATAGCTGCTCTCCGCACCAGATCATATATTTATCATGCAGTACCTGAGCAGCATTCATCCGGAAGGTTTTGCCGTAATACTGGATCTCATATACCGGCTGGGACTTGATTAAATCCCGCATGCCTTCCAGCGTGGTACACCACCAGTAAATACAGCCGTTCACAAACGTCTGCCAGCTTATTTTTACCCATAAAACCAGACCAACGAGTATCCAGAAAAAAATAAACAGGCAGTAAAGCATGATATTGGCAATCTGGCTGAACATGCGGATACGCATGGACGCAATCTGACCGCCCTGGGTCATATCCTTTGCGTTAAAACTCATGATGATATTCCGAAGAAAAAAGTCAGTCGGACTGATTATTAATGATGAAAAGATTAATAACCGTTAAATTCCGGCTTCGCCGGCAACACTTCACGGTCGCACAAAGAATTTGCACAACCGCTCAGTGTTTTCATATTTATTTCGGAAACGCCGGGGAGAAATAAAATTTATTTTATTTCTTTCCGGGGTTGGACAACGAGCAAAGCGAGGCGTCAGTCAGGAGGCCGGTCAGACCAGCCTCCGGAAGATAATCAGAGAATATTTGCGATTGATTTGGCCAGCTGGTCTTCGAGAACAGGCTTCGCCTCTTCAAATTTCAGGTTAACCTTGTTCGCATTTGAGACCACACGGGTCTGGTATTTATGCTGGTTACCTGTTTCAGTACTGGTCTGAATTTTCGCACCTGATGTGCCCTGACGCAGGGCGGCAACATTGTCCGTTGTCACCGTTGCCTTAGTACGCTCTGCAATCTGCACATCCGTGATCATGGTATAGTTCACATCTTCCACCATCGCATCTGCAGCCATACCCACCAGACCGGCAGCAAGGCCCACACCGAGTGTGGCACCGGCAGAATTGGAATTATATCCGGTGATACCGGCACCTAACGCTGCACCAACTGCTGCGCCTTCATAACCACGGTTCAGCCATCCCTGAGACTCCCGCAGATCCATCTTATCGGCCTTCAGCACATTCGCCTGAATCCAGTAGTAGGCTTTATCCGGAGAAGTCACCACCTGATATCCTTTTGCTTTCACAGCATCAGCAATTTTGCCCTGCAGCCCACTCATGTCTTTATCAGACGTGTTTTTGATCTGCAGAAATACCGTGCGTTCGCTGGCGGGTTCAAGCCAGATGGTCTCACTCATCTGAGTCTTCACCTCAAGGTTACGCTTCTTGATTGCTGTGCTCATCGCACCACACCCTGAAAGGGCCAGAGTGGAACTGACCAGTGCAACCATCATCAATTTTTTCATTTTCATCAATGTTCCTTTATATTGAATAAAACGTCATAATATACAAATTAAGATTCACTCATCATATCGTTTTGAACTATAACCATATGAATTACCACCGATATCCACACCAATACCTGACATAGGTAACCCTGTTGCAGGATTAGTACGATGAAAATCCATATTATCAAAATCCAGATGCAAATCTTCATTAGTTTGTTCATTTACCTGAGATTGCATCCATTCTCTTACACTTACACAACCACTAACTCGCCTTAATTCGTATAGTGTACCAATGATAAAAACCATCAGGCTTAATAATGGAGAGAGTAAGGAAGATACTGGCATCGTTATATACCAAACGCCTTTACTAAACTTCAACTCATCCGACACATTCCGTTTTTTTCGTATTTGAGAGAACAACCATATAAACAGTCCCTGCCATAGTACTATGAAGAACAGCATAAAAATTGTTTCGGCATTCCCCCAACCAGCCAGATAACAGGCGATAAACTGTATCACCGTTACCAGAGCAATATGGGTTAAACATCTCATTATCATCTCCCAAACACAGCATTATTGCTTATACTTATCCTGATATTCCTTTGCCCTTTTCATAAGTTCCTGTGGACTGTCAGCCCCGGGCATTCTTTCCTGAGCCGACTTTTCTTCATTATATTTATTATTCTGAGATAATGCCTCTGTTTTATGGTGATTCTGCAGTTCAGAATACTGTCCTCTTACAATATTTTCCTCGCCACGTATGCTGTTCTGAGTATCACCTATATTCCCTTTATATTCTGTGACCATATTATCAACCTGATGTTTTACATCATTACGGATATTACTGTCCTGCGTTCTTTGCTCAATAATGGCCTGATGTCCCTGATGGTCAGCAATAATATCCTGACTGCCACCACCCGAAGGTACGCTCTCCATTCCTTTACCAATATCGCCACGGGATTCCCGCCAGGCATTATCAACACCAGGCTGTACCTGTTCCTGCACAAAAGACCAGGCCATCGCCCGACGACGTTCTGCAATCTCCGGTGAACTGGTGTTTGTCAGAATAGCTTCTGCATCCTGTGGCGCGTGTTTCATTACATACTGTGCAAACTGTTGCGACAAGTCTTCACTCATCTGCCCACTCATGCTTTCAGTACGGGATGCCATTTCAGCATATTCATGGCTGCGGGTCATATTCGTCGTGTACTGGTCGTAACTCTGCTTCGCTGAATTCAGGGCTGCAGACAACTGATCCACACGGGAATCAGCATTATTGTCAGTATGGCTGCCGGACTCACTGACCTTGCGACTGGTAAAGTAATCGCTGGCCTCTTTAAAGTCTTGTGTAGCTCTGGCATCGATATCATGACGAGCATTATGGCTCGACTGAGTATTACTACTTGCCGTATGCGCATCATTATCTTCCCAATCAATACCAGCGCGACCACCACCTTTAACACCTAAGCCGCCACCAACACCAAGAATTTTAGGTTTAATCCCCCATTCAATATGAGCATCTCCATACATCCCGGCAGAAGCTCTCGTACTTCTGGATGCCAGTTCCTGAGTCGCCTGCTCATTACTGATATTATGCGCCTTCGCATAGCTTTCCACTGCACTGCGCATACGGCTGGCCATCATGGAGTCCTGTGCACTCATCGTACTGTCAGCACCACCGGTGACAGAGTCACTGCTCCCCCGGTTAGAACCAAACTGACTGAGCGTGTTCCAGGCACTGGCAATACTGCTGCTGAAACCATGCAGGGCACTTTCTGCTCTGTTCGACGCCTCCCGGGCCATTTCCTGTTGTGCCGCTGCAATCTGACGCGTTGCATTGATACCGACCGGTAAACGGGACATCGCTCCGCTTGCATCCATCACCATATTACCGTCACGGGTCTGTGTGGCGGTTGCGCCACTGCCGGTCTGGTACATCATCTGACCAAACGACGTGGTGCTGTTGGTGCTCCAGCTGAAGCCGTTCACGTTTTCCGTCTGCATGTTGCCGTAGGAGTAATTACCGTCAACCACACTGCCTGCCGCACTGGCAGTCGGGCTGATAGCAGAGGAAGCGAAATGGCTGTACACACTGGAAAATCCGGCCCCGAGTCCCCTGACCATCATCCAGGATAATGGCGGGATCATCATGGAAAGATACCCGGCAGTGGAAGCCAGATCGGAGTATTTCAGCTGTATCTGTGAAATTTCCGAGAGCACCACCGGTGCACCATTCTGCTTCGCATAAAATGTCATGGCGCTGTTCAGAATGACATACAACATTGGCCATGACTGCAGCCACATCAGGGCAAACACATAGCCTTTCAGGACAGACAGCGTCAGTTTGTTGAAGACAGCCGCCAGTACCAGGAGCGGGAAAATACCGATGGCGATCCCCGTCAGGATGGTCTGCGTCATGGGCAGTGTCCGCATCGCCACATGACCGATGGAGACATGTGCCAGACGTTGCTTCTCCATCGATGACGTGGTGGCCAGATTCACCAGGCTGGCTGAGTCACCATTACGTGCTGCATAACTGGTGATCCCCTCCTTCAACGCATTAATGGTGACATTCTGGCGGATGATCTGGCTGGCTGATTTACTTGAGCCATAGAAGTAACTGTAACTGTCGCCAATCAGCGTACTGAACAGCAGGTTCGGATCAGGGCGGCCACCAAATAACTGCTGGGCATAATAATGCCAGGTTTTTCCGCCACTCTGTGTGTCCAGATTCAGCTTGTCTTTCAGCGAAACCGACGCGTCCTTACAGGTCACGAAATTATTATTGCTGTCATAAACGCCCCGCAGCGGACTGGGGCGGGAAAAAATCAGCGTGTAGGGATCAGCGGAGGCCATCAGCTCCTCCAGCGTGTATTTGTGGTTCAGGTAAATATCCCCCATCAC
>Ga0129309_1001069_pt1 | contig 15871 bp, 14 predicted proteins | sample L1105metagenome_FD_94439 | JGI IMG/M metagenome (GOLD analysis project Ga0129309, IMG submission 94439) | Ring-tailed lemur group fecal microbial communities from Wisconsin, USA - L1105 metagenome | ecosystem: Host-associated > Mammals > Digestive system > Large intestine > Fecal | place: USA...
CAGGTCCGACATTTGCAGAGGCAAAAGTTCCGGCAATCGGGGCATCCTGTACAAACCCGGAGGTTACGCTCGGATGCGATTATTATTTCCGTGTATGTTTCCTCGATCCGTTCCAGGGAAGTGTAATGGCTCAGTATGCATTTGACGAGGGCATCACAAAAGTAGCGGTTATCAGCCAGCTCGGCGACGACTATTCCGCAGGTCTTGCAAACTTCTTTGTAAAGAAATTTACAGAGCTTGGCGGACAGGTTGTGACAGAACAGCAGTTCCAGACAAACCAGTCTGATTTCAAGGCAATCCTGACAGAGGTAAAAGCATCTGAGGCAGAGGCAATCTTCGCTCCGTCCTCCATTACAACAGCTCCGCTGCTGATCAAACAGGCAAGAGAGCTTGGTATTGAAGCAAAATTCATGGCAGGCGATACATGGTATAACAGCACGATCATCGAAAATGCAGGCGCTGATTATGCAGAAGGCATGGTATGCTCCACATTCTTTGATGAGGCAGATACTTCCAGCGAAGTAACATCAAGCTTTGTAACAGGTTACAAAGAGTGGCTGAACGCAGACAGCAGCCGTATCGAGAAAAACGGCGGAAACGATGCGATCGTTGGTAACAGCGCACTTATGTTTGACGCATACAACGTAGCATGTGACGCGATCGAAGCAGCAGGTTCTCTTGACGGCGAAGCGATCAAAGAGGCTATGGCAGGTATCGAGCATGACGGCGTTACAGGAAAGATCACATTTGATGCAAACGGCGATGCAGAAAAAGACACGGCATACATTGATGTCGTTGAAGGCGGCGCGTTTAAATTCCTGAAGACTGTAACAGTACAGTAATCATCATCAGAACGTAAAAGGGGCGGAACCGTTGGCTTCGCCCCGATTTTGCGCGATATGCCCGGCGAGCGGCTGCCGTGCCTGCACGAGCAGACATTCGCCGGGTAACGGACAGCGAACAGCAATGCTGTGAGCTGGTTGCGGTATCGCGGCGGATAGGGAAGGGACCCTTTCCCTATCCGGTCTCTGTAGATCCGATTTACCTTTATACAGGAGGCTATACATAATATGAGTGCTACAACATTTGCACAGCATTTGCTGACGGGTATTTCACTCGGCGGTGCGTATGCGTTGATCGCGATCGGATATACCATGGTCTATGGTATCCTGCGCCTGATCAATTTCGCGCACGGAGATATTTTTATGATATCCGGTTACTTTATGATTTTTGCCATGGTATCGTTTCCGTGGTATGTGGCTATTCCGATCGTGCTGATCGGGACAGTGCTCCTTGGTGTGGTTATTGAAAAAGTAGCTTACCGGCCGTTGCGGAGCGCACCGCGTATGTCGATCATGATCTCAGCCATCGGTGTCAGCTACCTTCTGCAGAATCTGGCGACATACCTGTTTACGGCGATCCCGAAGGCTTATCCGGAAATTCCTTTCCTTAAGAAAATTTTCTCGTTCGGCGGTATCTCGGCGTCGCTTGTAACCGTGATCACACCGGTTCTGACGGTCGTTCTTGTGATCCTGCTGATGCAGCTTATCAACCATACAAAGATCGGTATGGCCATGAGAGCGGTTTCCAAAGATACAGAGGCGTCGCGCCTTATGGGGATCAAAGTGGATTCGACGATCTCCATGACATTTATTATAGGAAGCTTTCTGGCGGGTATCGGTGCGGTGCTTTATTTTACCGACCGTATGACCGTCTATCCGTATTCCGGTTCCCTTCCGGGACTGAAATGCTTTGTGGCGGCGGTGCTTGGAGGAATCGGTTCGATCCCGGGAGCTGTCATCGGAGGCTTCATCATCGGTATCTGTGAAACATTTCTGGTTGCCCTCGGGTATTCCACGTTTTCGGATGCGTTTACGTTTCTGCTGTTGATCATTATTCTGCTGGTTCGCCCCACAGGACTGTTTGGCGAAGCTGCATCTGATAAAGTCTGAGAGGTGAGGGTATGAGCAAAAAAACAACGAGAGACCTGGTGCTGAGCATTCTGCTGGCAGGGTTGGTTTGTGCCGTCCTTGCTTATTTTCAGGCGGATCCGTCAGGTCATTCCTATGCAATTTCAATCATTGAACGTTCGGTTATCTATGCGGTCGTGGCGGTAGCCATGAACCTGCTCAACGGTTTTACAGGTCTGTTCTCACTCGGGCAGGCGGGATTTATGGCAATCGGCGCTTACGTGACGGCTGTTCTTACCATTCCGGTTGAGATGCGTCAGAGTGTCTATTATATGAACGGTATCGCCGGATGGCTGGAAAATCTCTCCCTGCCGATGGTGCCGGCAATGATACTGGGCGGGCTGTTTGCGGCAGCGGCGGCAGCGCTGATCGGTATTCCGGTGCTCAGACTGAAAAGCGATTATCTGGCGATCGCCACGCTGGGATTTGCGGAAATCATCCGTGCGCTTCTGGCAGCTCCGGTTATGGACAGGATCACCAACGGTTCCTACGGACTGAATAACATTCCCGGATTTAAAAACATGTTCCAGCCGATCATTCTGGCGGTTGTCTGCATTGCGGTTATGGTCCTGCTGATCAATTCCTCCTACGGGCGTGCCTTTAAGGCAATCCGTGAGGATGACGTGGCGGCGGAAGCAATGGGGATCAATCTGTTCAGGCACAAAGAACTGTCCTTTGTCATTTCCTCGTTTTTTACGGGAATGGCAGGAGGCATGCTGGCTGTATTCATGCGGTCGATCGATACAAAGACGTTTCAGGTCATGCTGACATACAACATCCTGCTGATCGTTGTGCTCGGCGGGATCGGTTCCGTCACAGGATCGATCATCGGTTCCTTCCTGATCAACGGCGGACAGGAGTGGCTGCGTTTTCTGGATGATTCTTCCTTTACGATCGCAGGCGTACAGATCCCGCTGTTTAAACCGGGATTCCGTATGGTCATTTACTCCATCCTGCTGATGGTTGTCGTGCTGTTCTGGCGCAGGGGTATCATGGGAACGAGTGAGTTCACATGGGACGGCCTGTTTGGTTTATTTAAGAAAAAGCGAAAGAAAAAATCTTCTGCGGGAGGTGAGGCATAATGGCTGAGAATGTACTTCGTGTAGAAAATGTGACGATGCAGTTCGGCGGGGTCGTTGCAGTCAATAACCTTTCCCTTGAAGTGAATAAAGGAGAGATCGTTGCCCTGATTGGTCCGAACGGCGCCGGAAAGACAACGGCGTTTAACGTGATCACCGGGGTGTATGCGCCCACAAACGGAGCGGTTTTTTTCAAGGATGAGATGATGATCGAAAATCATCCGAAGGGAAAACTGGAAAAGGCATATCTGGGAGAAAACCTCGGGCTGTATTCAAAATCGGTGACAAAGACGCCGGACCAGATCACAAAGCTTGGCATTGCACGAACCTTCCAGAACATCCGTCTGTTTAAAAGCCTGACCGTGTTCGACAACGTTTTGATCGCGCGCCATATGCGTTCTAAGGCAAATGTCTTTTCCGCAACCTTCCGTGTGAATGCAAAGGAAGAAAAGACAAACAGAGAAAAGACACTGGAACTGCTGAGACTGGTGGGACTTGAGGATGTAAAAGACGAGATATCGAGCTCACTTCCTTACGGAAAACAGCGCCGTCTGGAAATCGCCCGCGCACTGGCGACGGAGCCGGAGCTGCTGCTTCTTGACGAGCCGGCGGCCGGTATGAATCCTCAGGAAACAGATGAACTGAGTGCGTTTATCAGACAGATCAAAGAGCAGTTCGATCTGACGGTCCTTGTTATCGAGCATCATATGGATCTGGTCATGGAAATATCGGATCGCATCTATGTTTTGGATTTCGGAAAACTGATCGCACAGGGAACGCCGGAAGTGATCCAGAATGACCCGAAAGTAATCAGTGCGTATCTGGGGGTGCAGGAAGATGAGTAATATTCTTGAAGTAAGAGATTTGAAAGTCGCATACGGCGGAATTGAAGCCGTAAAAGGAATCAGTTTTGATGTCCCGGAGGGGCAGGTAGTGACCCTGATCGGCGCCAACGGCGCAGGCAAAAGCTCTACCCTGCGTTCTATTGTCGGACTCGAAAAGCCGGCACATGGAAGCATTAAGTTTCAGGGAATGGAGCTTGGCGGCATGGGAACCGAGACGATCGTCACCAAAGGCATCACGCTGGTGCCGGAAGGACGCCGCGTGTTTGTAAACCTGACTGTACTGGAAAATCTGCGCATGGGCGCATATATGAGGAAGGATTCGATTGAAAGCGATCTGAACTGGGTGTTCGATCTCTTCCCGAGGCTGAAGGAGAGAAGCTGGCAGGCGGCAGGTACGCTCTCGGGCGGCGAGCAGCAGATGCTGGCGATCGCCCGCGCGCTGATGAGCAAACCGAAGCTTATCATGATGGATGAACCGTCGCTCGGCCTTGCCCCGATCATCGTGCAGGGAGTGTTCGACATTATCCGTGAGATCAATAAGCAGGGCGTGACGATCCTGCTGGTCGAGCAGAATGCCAACATGGCATTGAATGCGGCAGACCTGGGATATGTCATGGAAACGGGACGCATTACAATGTCCGGACCGGGTAAAGAGCTTGCGGCGAATGAGGAGATCAAGGCGGCTTACCTCGGCAAGTCGAAAAAATAGAATATATATGAAAAGCGAAGAGGAGCTTTCCGGAATGAATTTCAGATTTGTCCCGGAAAGCTCCTTTTTCGGCTTATACGGGAACAGCTCTTTTGGGTGCCGCGGTTGACGAACGAAATAACATCATATATAATCTGTTATGAAAGTTCCGGATGGCAGCCATGCCAGGTGCGTACCCGCACGCAGCGAACAGTGGCTGTCAATATATTGCAGGAGGTATGAGATGCTGATCATAAAAAGTGCAAGGATCATAGACCCGGCAAGCGGTCTGGATATGATCGGTGATATTGCGTCGCAGCAGGGAAAGATCATAAAAATCGCAGAAAGCATTCCGCCCGGCAGGGAGGATACGGTACTGGATGCCGCAGGGCTTACGGCGGCTCCGGGGTTGGTTGACACACACGTACATTTCAGGGACCCCGGGTTTACTTATAAGGAAGATATCTATACGGGGGCAAAAGCAGCGGCGGCGGGAGGTTATACCACGGTCGTCTGCATGGCAAACACAAAACCGGTGGCCGATAATGAAGACACGATTTCTTACATTGTAAAAAAAGCATCGAAAACGGCTATACATGTCAGAACGGCAGCGGCAGTCACAAAGGAATTTGACGGCGAAAATCTTACGGATTTCAGGAAGCTGCTGGAGTGCGGTGCGGTTGGATTCACGGACGACGGAATCCCCATTAAGGATGAAAAGACGGTGGAAGCAGCCATGAAACTGGCGGCAGAACTGGATGTGCCGGTCAGTCTCCATGAGGAGGACCCGGCGATGATAGAAAGACCGGGCGTTAATAAGGGGATTGTTTCGGAAAAACTGAATTACGGAGGAGCCCCGGCAGAATCGGAATACACCATGGTCCGGCGGGACTGCGCCCTTGCCCTTAAAACAAGGGCGAAGACGGTAATCCAGCACATCAGTGCTGCCCAATCGGTGGAGGCAGTGCGCGAATACTGGAAAAAGGGCGCCAGGGTGCATGGAGAGGTCACACCGCAGCATTTCTCGCTGACGGAGGAGATCGTACTTGAAAAAGGAAGCCTTGCAAGGGTTAATCCGCCGATCCGCACAGAGGCCGACCGTCAGGCGCTGATCGCAGGGCTGCAGGACGGAACGCTGGACATTATTTCCACGGACCACGCGCCTCACAGCCGGGAGGAGAAGCAGAAGGACATCAAAGATGCCCCGAGTGGAATGATCGGTCTGGAAACGGCGCTTGCTCTTGGCATTACGAACCTGGTGAAGCCCGGATATCTGACACTTATGGAGCTTCTGGAGAAAATGACGGTCAATCCGGCAAGACTGTACGGACTTCCTGCGGGTATTCTTGCGGAAGGCGCTCCGGCGGATATCGTTCTTTTTGATGAAAATGAAAAATGGACGGTTGAGGATAACTTCCTTTCGAAATCGAACAATTCGCCGTTTATCGGCATGGAACTGACAGGAAAAGTAAAATATACGATTTGCGGCGGACGCATCGTCTATCCGCAGTGAGGAGGAAAAGGATGGGAAAGATCATCAGTAACCGGGAATTGGGACAGGATTTTTATCTGATGAAGGTTCAGGAAAAAAACAATGCCCGGATGGGCCAGTTCTATATGCTGCGTGCATGGGACACATATCCGGTGCTGAGCCGTCCCATAAGCGTGTATGACGCCGATGGGGAGACGGTCAGCTTTTTATATAAAGTTGTCGGAAAAGGAACAAAGCTTTTGGCAGAGCTTCAAGAGGGCAGTGAGATCACGCTGGACGGGCCTCACGGAAACGGATTCCCTTCTGTTCCGGAGGCAAAAAAAATTGCACTGGTGGGCGGCGGCGTGGGTATCGCGCCCCTTTACCTCGCGACAAAAACATATAAAAAAGAGAATCCTGACTGCAGGGTGGACATTTATCTGGGCTTTTCAGGCGAACCCGTTCTGGTGCAGGAGTATGAGGAGGCGGCGGACCGGGTGACGGTCAATGTGGGCGGATTCGTGACAGATGATATTGATCCGAACGAATACGACGCGATCATGACCTGCGGACCGGTCATTATGATGAAGGTCCTGTACGAAAAATGTGTCAGATGCAATGCAAAAGCGCCGCTGTATGTTTCGATGGAAAACCGGATGGCCTGCGGTATCGGCGCATGTCTGGTATGCAGCTGCAAAACCAGTAATGGAAACCGGAAGGTCTGCAAGGACGGGCCGGTATTTCCCGGAAGTGAGGTGTTTGGAAATGAGTGACAGATTAAAGACGTCTTTTGCGGGAATCCCGTTTAAAAATCCCGTGGCGCTCGCGAGCGGCACCTGCGGTTTCGGCAGAGAGCTGAACGAATATTTTGATATTGAAAAACTGGGCGGAATCTGCTCAAAGGGACTTCTCGAGCATCCGCACGGCGGCAACGAAGGAATCCGTATATGGGAGACGGCCAGCGGGATCATGAACAGCGTTGGTCTGGAAAATCCGGGAGTGGACGCGTTCATTGAAAACGATCTGGACTGGATAAACAGGAAGGATGTGGTGAACATCGTAAATCTCGGCGGCCATACCATAGACGGCTACCTGAAGGGGATGGAGAAGCTCAACAAGGTGGAGCTGGATATCCTCGAGCTGAATATCTCCTGTCCGAATGTAAAAAGCGGCGGCATGAACTTCGGCACAAAGACGGAGGTTGCGCGGGAAATCGTGAGAGAGATCCGGAAAATGTGCCGTCATAAGCTGGTGGTAAAGCTTTCCCCGAACGCAGAAGATATCGTATCCCTTGCAAAAATGTGTGAGGAGGAAGGTGCGGACGGCGTATCCCTCACAAACACCTTCCTTTCAATGGCGATTGACATAAAAAAGAAAGCGCCTGTGTTTAACAATGTGTATGCAGGACTCTCCGGCCCGGCGATCAAGCCGATCGCTCTGCGAATGGTCCATCAGGTCTGTAAGGCGGTGAATATACCTGTCATGGGACTGGGCGGTATCACCACATGGGAAGACGCCATAGAGTTTATTATGGCGGGAGCGACCGTCGTGCAGGTGGGAACGGCCACCTTCATGAAGCCGGATATCAGTATGGACATCATTGAGGGAATGGAAAGATATCTGGAAGAAAACGGGTATGATAATATAGAGCAGATCAGAGGAATCCTTTAAAAGGGTTCCTCATTTTTTGTTTCGTTCAGGATAATACAGGATTACAAATATTTTTTGCTGTGAATGATATACTTGTGCGATTGTGAAATGGATGTGCAAAAATATGAAACATATTTCCAGAACAAGCAGGACTATGGTTGGAAAATTGTGGAAATTTGCACTTTATATACTAATTTTGAAAAAATAAAGAAATTATAGAAAAAAACATTGCAAAAATGAGAAAAATGGTGTAATATTATAATCATAAAATTACATGAAAAGTTGCACAAAGTTGCATGGAGGTGATAGGGTGGCAAATACTTTTTTCAGGCCGGAAGATGGATATCTTGCAGATTGTATGCCGTTTTATCATGAGGGTGTTTTCTATATTTTTTATTTGAAAGATTATCATGATAAAGAAAATTATTCGGAAGGCGTTTCATGGAATCTGGTATGTACAAAAGACTTTATCCACTTTGAGGACAGGGGAGAAGTTTTAAAACATCATGGGAAAAATGATCAGGATTTATATTTATATACAGGGTGTGTAACTGAAAGAGAAAATACATATCATATGTTCTATGTTTCACATAATCCATATTTTCCGGAAATGGGAAAGCCGCGGCAGGGTATCTGCCATGCAATAAGTACTGATCTGATTCATTGGGAGAGATGCCCGGAAGATGATTTCTTTTCACCCGGCAGTGAGTACGAGGTGAATGACTGGAGAGATCCTCTGGTATTCTGGAATGAAGAGGAGAAGAGATACTGGATGCTTTTTGCAGCCAAGAGAGTATCGGGCCCACCAAGAGGAAGAGGGGTCACGGCCCTTGCGGTATCAGATGATCTGATTCAGTGGGAAATGTGTGATCCGATCTATGACAGCGGAAGATATATAGTTCCCGAATGTCCGGACATGTTTTGCATTGGCGGATGGTGGTATCTGATGTTTTCGGAATTCAGTGATGAGTTTATGACAAGATATAGAATGGCCAAAAGTCCATATGGCCCATGGATAGAGCCTGAAAAAGATACGTTTGACGGAAGAGCTTTTTATGCGGCAAAAACATGCGAAGCAGACGGCACCAGATACCTTTTAGGCTGGAATCCTACACGAAAGGGCAATACTGATTTTGGAGACTGGGAATGGGGCGGCTCTTTAATCGTACACAGACTGTTTCAAAGACCGGATGGAACATTAGGAGTTTGCCCGATAAAAGAACTGGACGGGGTATTTACAAAAAATATAGAGATAAATGTGCAGGATACATATTTAGGCAGTGTTGATATGAGAGACGGCGGATTTGTTGTCAATGGGGAATCGACACTTTCTACGGTTAATCTCGGAAAAATGCCTGAAGCAGGAATAATATCGCTGGATTATGAAGTTTATGATGAAAAAGGCGGATTCGGGCTGTGGATTCACGGATCTGAGGATTTTGAAGAAGGGTATTATTTTAGGGTTGAACCTCATAAACAACGTGTTGTGATGGATATGTGGCCCAGAGACAGGATAACGGATCCAATGCAAATATCAGGACGTGATATAAATCCTTACAGGCCGGGGTTATATCAAATGATATTGCCGGATGCGTGTGGGAAAGGACATATGGAGTTTATATTTGATGATAGTGTAGGGATGCTTTATTTAACCGACGGGACAGCATTGAATACCCGTATGTACAGTTTGAAAGGCGAGAACTGGGGCGTATTTGCACGCAATACCAAAATTCTGTTTTCGAACATACAGCTAAGGATAAATGAAAGAATGGGGTAACACAGTGATTAGCTTGCTGATCACATAAAATAAAAATATAAAAATGTAAGGAGGGTTACAAAATGAAGAAAAGATTCGTAACAACAATGATGCTGGTGTCTCTGATCGGCGTATTTGCAGGCGGTGAAGCAGTACAGGGAGAACAGGAAATTGATCCTGATATTACTGCCAGAATTGAAATTCTGAATAATGGCGGCGATGCAGAACAAAAGATAAATGCAGAGATTATTGCCGAATTCAATGAAAAATATCCGAATGTTGAAGTGGTTGATACATATGCTTCCATTACAGATTGGGGCGAGTATATTAACAACATGCTGACCAGAAAGGCGGCCGGAACAATGCCTGATATTGTTTATATGGGCGGTGAAGGGCTTCAGCTCGCTGCATCCAGAAAGCTGCTCCTTCCTCTGGATGATTACATTGAAGATACAAGTGATGATTCTTTCCAGCAGATGCTGACAGACGTTAATCCGACAGTATTAACCTGCCTGTCATATCAGGATAATGTATATGCAATGCCAACAGCGCATAATGGTAAAGTCCTTATTTATAATAAAGATATTTTTGATGAGCGTGGCGTTGACTATCCTACTGATGACTGGACATGGGATGATCTCAGAGAGGCGGCAAAAGAATTAACATATGTAGATGAGGATGGAACCCAGATCTATGGATACTCGATGTCATGGATGACATGGATGTTTGACGTTTGGCCTTATATTTTTGGATCAGAAGGAAATCTGAACGCTGACTGGACAAAATCAAACCTGCTTGATCCGCTTGTAGAAGAGTCTTATCAATATGTGTATGACATGATACATGAAGACGGATCATGCCCGATGCCGGAAGCGGGACAGAGCCAGAATTCAATTATGGCGTCAGAACGATGTGCAATGATCACAGAGGGAAGCATGTTCTTCAGATACGCATCAGGAAGTGACATTGCTGATCATATTGGGGTTTGCAAAGTACCTATGGCACCCGACGGATCAGGCAGAAGAGTTGCCGTATTTGGTGCACTTGGATTTGGTATTTCGACAGAGTGCGAACATCCCGAATTAGCATGGGAGTTAATTAAGATGCTGGCAAGCGAAGAACGTCAGGCAAGCATCGTTAAAGCCGGCGGACCTACTCCGATCGTCCGTCAGGTAGCCATTGATAATATTCAGTATGATGGCGAAAATAAAGAGATCTGGTATGATTATCTGGAAGACGGAAAGTTGATGGCAGGTCCGGTTAAATATACTGAATATAATTTAATCATGCAAAATTGCTGGCAGTCATGGTTATCTGATACCAAAACGATTCATGAAGCATTGGTTGATGCGGATGCCGAGATCACAGAAGCCTTTTCTGAATAGCAGAAATGTAATTTAAAGCGAATAGAATCCGGATACTATACTGGGAGTATGGCAGATGCATATTCTCAGTATAGTATGACTAACAGTAATTTCGAAAGGTGTTGGCGGCTCAGATGAAAAAATCAGTACGAAAAAATGTCGTAAATTGGACAATAAATATTATGCTGCTTATCATAGCGTTTATATACTTATTGCCATTTTTCTGGATAATTTCTACATCGTTACGGCCTGTGGGAGAGTCATACAGAATGCCTCCCAGTTTTTTCCCTACGCAATTTAATTTAGAAGCTTACAAACAACTGCTTCTGAATGAATTTCCGTTTTTTATGACATTTCTCAACAGTGCGAAGGTTACGGTATGTGTATTGCTCGGACAGGTTGTTATTTGTACCATGGCAGCGTATGCGTTCGCATGCATACGTTTTCCTGGAAAAAGTATTCTGTTTGGAATGCTGTTAACAGGCCTTATGATGCCGATACAGGTTACTGCAATACCAAGTTTTGTATTAATGACAAAACTAAAACTGATTAACAGTTTATGGTCAGTGATACTGCCATACTGCAGCAGCGTATTTGGAATTTTCTTATTGAGACAGTTCTTTATGAGTATTCCGATTGCATTGGCGGAAGCAGCTAAAATTGACGGAGCCGGATATTTCAGGGTTTTTGTGCAGGTTATGCTGCCGCAGGTGAAGCCTGCGATCGCGACTATGGTAATTTATGGAATGAATCAGTCATGGAATAATTACTTTGCCCCATTATTGTATTTGAATCAGTGGGACAAAATGACACTTCCGATTGGGATGGTAGTTATGCGGGATAATCTGCCTAACGGGCTTGGATGTGTGATGGCAGGAATTGTACTGGCGATAATCCCTATATTTATTTTATTTGTATTTTGTCAGCAGTATTTTGTTGAAGGAGTAGCAGCACAGGGCGTTAAAGGATAATAGAAGAAAATGGAGGATTTATAAATGAGAACAGTGAAATTAGGACTTATTGGAGCCGGAATATGTGTACGGGATCTTTACTGGCCGGAACTGCAGCAAATACCTGATAAATTTGAAATAATCGCTGTTGCAGGAAGCGGATCTGAACGTGGACGTAAATTTGCGGAGTCAATCGGTGCAAAAAAGTACTACACAGATTATCATGAACTGTTGGCTGATAGAGAGATTGAAGCTGTCTGTATTGCATATCCATTTACAATGAATCACGAAATAGCATGTGCGGCTATGCAGGCAGACAAACATTTGATGGTGGAAAAACCGATTGCAACCTGTCTTGAGGATGCTCAGGATATGCTTCAAAAGAGCAGGAATGTTGAAACCGTGACACTTCTTGCAGAGAATTTCCGCTATAGAAAAATGCTCGAAAAGGTAAGGGAGATGATCGGAGAGGGAGTTATCGGTAAACCTTATACTTTTATCTGGAATATTATCGGGTATACGCCCCGCAGCAATAAGTATATATCAGATTCAAAATGGAGACTGCACAGTCATTACGGACTGCTGTTTGATGGAAGCGTTCACTTTATCTCTGCCTTCAGGGAACTGTTCGGCAATATAAAAAGCGCAATCGGTTTTACAGCGAGCAGTAAAAAGGATGTAGGGACAAATGATACCGTTACTTACCAAATGGTCTTTGAGAATGGAATGACAGGTACGTATCATATGTTCCAGAGCTCTTATGGATATGATAATCATGATGCTGTCATTTTCGGGTCGGAAGGAACGATTAAAATAGCTGGTCTAAAAGATGTAACGATCACCACACCTGAAAAAGAGGAACATATTTCGTTTGATAATGATGACGGATATATGGCAGAATTGTCAGATTTTTATGACTGTATCGTTAACGGCAAAAAACCGAAAGGATCTTTTGAAGAAGGATATAAAGATTTTCTTGCCGATGTGGTAGCGTTTGCACCAATGGAGAGGTGGGATAAGCTTAAACTGTCTGATTTTTCAAATGATGACCAGAGCAGTGACAGGTAGCTTAAATGTGACAATGAAAGGTCGGTGGATCTGTAATGAAAAAAAGAAAACTTTACTCTGCAAAACACAGAGAATGGTTAGCGGGGTATCTGTTTGCGGCACCCGCTGTCATCATATTTTTAATATTTACATTAGTTCCGATGCTTGGTACCGTATATTTCAGTTTAACTAATTATAATTTTTTTGATAAAGCTGAGTATGTCGGGCTCAGGAACTTTGCTAAAATCTTCAGAGATAAAGAGCTGTTGGCCGCTATCGGACATACAGTGTTCTTCGGGGCTATTGCAATTTCGGCAGCAATTATAATTGGCATATTATTAGCAGTATTAATGAACCGGAAGATAAATCCAAAGCTGAGCTGGTTTTACCGGTTGTGCTTCTTTTTGCCATACGTTGTGGCCTATGCTTATGTTTCGCTGATCTGGAGCCAGTTTTATGCGACTGATACGGGTATTTTTAATTATTATCTGGGGAGGTTGGGACTTGAGAAAATAGGGTGGCTGACGGATCCTGAAATTGCAATGGTTTCTATTATAATTATGGATGTATGGAAAAGCGTCGGTTTCTTTATGATTATTTTTCTGGCGGGATTGCAGAATATTCCTTCCATGTATTACGAATGCGCATCTCTGGATGGGGCAAATACGGTTCAGAAGTTCTTCAAAATTACGCTGCCGCTGCTGACGCCGACAATATTTTTTGTACTTATTTTAACATCCATTTCAGCATTGCAGATATTTGAACCTATCCAGATTTTAACTAAAGGCGGGCCTATGAATTCAACCAGAAGTATTGTTATGTATATATATCAAAAAGCATTTGGAAGTTATAATCTTGGATATGCTTCATCAATCTCACTGCTCCTTTTTATCGCTGTGGTTTGTTTCACTTTTCTGCAGTTCTATTTAAGCAGAAAATGGGTTAATTATGATTGAGAAAGGTTTGTGTATGATCAGAACATTTAAATTAAGTAATGGAAAACAGATACCATGCATCGGATACGGAACATGGCAGATAAAAGATGAAGAGACAGCGGCGGGTGTTGTAAAAGAAGCTATTATGATGGGATACCGTCATATAGATACTGCAGCGGTATATGGAAATGAAGAGGCTGTCGGAAAAGGCATTCATTCCGTTGAGATACCAAGAGAAGAGCTTTTTATAACAGGGAAGCTGCGCAATACTAAAAGAGGATATCAGAATGCGGTTAATGAATTCAATGATACTCTTGATAAGCTGGGACTTGATTATCTTGATCTGTATTTGATCCATTGGCCTGCGTCCCGGCATAGATTTGCTGACTGGGAGCAGATTAATCTTGATACGTGGAAAGCATTTACTGATTTATATTATGAAGGAAAAATAAAAGCGATTGGCGTATCAAATTTTATGCCGCATCATTTAGAGGCGTTAATAAGTACTGAAATAGTACCGATGGTTAATCAGATAGAATTTCATCCCGGACAATTTCAAAAGGAAACATTAGAATTTTGCCAAAACCACCATATTCTTGTTGAAGCATGGAGCCCGCTTGGGACCGGAAAAATGCTCTCTAATGAATTTCTGGTTAAGCTGGCAGAAAAATATGATAAATCAACTGCACAAATATGTCTCAGGTGGTGTTACCAGCATGAAGTTGTACCGTTGCCAAAGTCAGTTACATTGTCAAGAATGCTTGAAAATCTGAACATATTCGATTTTGAGATCGAGGAATGTGATATGAAGCAGATCGACCGGATGCCGTACTTTGGCGGCTCCGGGCTGCATCCGGATAAAATTGATTTTTGATAAATGCAGTATAATAGATTGGTTTTACTATAAAAAAATTGACTTACTTGTTTAAAAACATTATAATAGAGAATCATATACAGGCTATGAGCCCTGGAAACCGCATGAAATACAGCTTGGGGATTCCGGGAGTTTATCATGCATATAAGAGAGTGATTAGTATGGCAAATTATAAAGATATTGCTAGAGAGGCAAACGTGTCTACGGCTACGGTGTCACGTGTTTTTAATAATAATCTGAGAATCAGTCAGGAAACCCGTGATATAGTAATGCAGGCTGCTCAGAAGCTGGGATATTTTCCAAAGACAAGTGCGACTGAAAATAAGCGCTTATCTTTGATAGGGTTTGTTATTTCTGATTCAAATAATTCTTTTTTTCAACAGTTGGCGAGCCAATTAGAGCAGTTCCTGCAAAGCGGAAATTGCAGCCTGCTGGTAACATATTTTGAGTCAGATACAATCGCTGAAAGGAATTGTCTCGAAAATATGCTGTCCTTACAACCGGCAGTACTTTTATATATTCCCGGGAGCAATAAAAATGGAGACATTCTTGAGAAAATATCTGCAAAAGGAATTCCGGTACTGCAGTTGTTTGCTAATTTCTACAGAGAATATCCGGCATATGTTGTGGATGACTATCATTCTATATTTCAGGCAGTGAATTTACTTATAAATAACGGCCATCGAAATATAGCGTTTGTCGAGAATGGGCATAATTTTGTATCACAAAAGATTAAAGGATATAAGGAGGCTCTTGAGGCAAATAATGTACCTTTTCAAGAAGAACTGGTTTTTACACTTCCTATAAGAATGGACAGAGACAGGATATTGAAAAAGTATATTCAGGAATGGAAACCGACAGCCCTTATTACAAGTGACAGTGTTCAGATGTTGCTGACAATGAGAACCTGTAAGCGTATTGGCATTCAGATACCGGATGAGCTCAGTCTGATATCGATTGATGACAGCGACTGGCTGGAATTGTCTGGTATCACCGCTATTCATGTTTCTCATGAAGAGATGGCATACGATATATATTCGTTATTGATGAAACTGATGAAACAGCCGGAAGAGATGAAACATTTTTATTATGAAAGGCCGGTTCAGCTGATATCAAGAGAATCTGTCAGGAATCTTCGAATGTAAAAATGCTTTTATACAAAAAGTTCCGGAGTATCCCAAAGATTGTGTAAACCTTCAAACTGATGTAAGATAAACTTATCAGTTTGGAGGTTTATTTTTA
>Ga0129309_1001070_pt1 | contig 15865 bp, 17 predicted proteins | sample L1105metagenome_FD_94439 | JGI IMG/M metagenome (GOLD analysis project Ga0129309, IMG submission 94439) | Ring-tailed lemur group fecal microbial communities from Wisconsin, USA - L1105 metagenome | ecosystem: Host-associated > Mammals > Digestive system > Large intestine > Fecal | place: USA...
GTCCCGGTGCCGCTCCGCCTTACCCGCCAGGACCGGCAGGAAGGAGCGGCAGGGGATACGGTCATTGTAGGCGGGCCAGGGGCGGCTCAGGGCCGCCTGAGGCTCCAGTCCCGCGTAATCCAGAATGGTGGCCGCGATGTCGTGGAGCTCCACCGGGCAGGTGCGTTTTCCCACCGGCGCCGCGCCGGGCAGCCAGGCCGCCAGGGGCACATTCATGGCCTGCCGCCAGGGCACGCCCTTTTGGATCATATAATGGTCTCCCAGCATATCCCCGTGGTCGGAGACAAACAGGACCAGCGTGTCCTTCAGCAGGTCCCGGCGCTCCAGCAGCTCCAGGATCTCCCCGATCTGGTCGTCGATGAGCCGGATCATGGCCTTGGCGCTGCGGCGCTGGCGGTACAGGGCCTCCTTTTCCGCCTCCGTCAGCACCTGGCCCTCCGGCAGGAGGAAGTCGTCCTTCCGCTCCAGGGGGAACATATCCAGATACCGCTGGGGCGCGTCGTAGGGCTTGTGGGGGCCGCAGAAGGAGACCTTCATGTAGAAGGGCTTGTCCGCCGGGTGCTTTTCCAGCTGCTCCCGGGCCACACGGCCCGTCACCACGTCGATATAGTCCTCCTCGTCAAAGGGCCAGGGCAGGGCCTTGTCATAGTTGTGGTCCGCCGTGTCGCCGTTGATGCCGCCGCACTCCACGAAGAAATCCCGCACGGCGGGCAGCAACCCCTTTTGGTTCAGGTAATCGCCGTAAAAGCAGTAATTGCCCACCACCTGCTGCTTGCCGGCGGTCTCCCACACGAAGTCGTAGCCAAACGTTTTCTCGTCCTCCACGCCGGCCACCGGGTCCATGCCGCAGCCCCGGGGCGTGGACCAGGGGTAGGTTTGCAGATAGTGGAACTTGCCGATGCCGTAAGTGGTGTATCCCGCCTTCTGCAGGGCCTGCATGAACGTCGGGATCTGGGGAAACAGGTCCCCGGCCATGGTGAGGGTGCCGATCTGGCGGGAATAGCGCCCGGTGATGAGGGAGGTCCGGGCCGGCGTGCAGATGGGGTTGGTGGTCTGGCAGTTGGTGAAATGGGCGTGGGCGGCGATGCAGTCGATGTTGGGCGTCACCGCGCCGCAGCCGTTTTCCGCATATCCCACGTACTCCGCCCGCTGCTGGTCCGTCATAAACAGCAGGATGTTCTTTGGCATACCGAATCCCTCTTTTCTTTACAGTCCTAACCGTTGAAACTGTTCTTCAGGGCTGTTATGAGCCTTCATAGCCTGTCGAAGCTTTTCCATATACAGTTCTTCCAGCGCAGCGTTACAAATGGGATGTTCCTGTGCGTAGTCTTGTTCCAAATCATATAAGCGGCTCTTCCCCGCATACTGATTCACCTGATCGAACCGCAAGCTCAAATTCATCCAATGGATCTTATCCGCTGCGATTTTGTAGACAGGATAATTTGTCCACGGCAGGTGTGAGACTTCAATGGAGTTAATTTCCTCCGAGGACATCGTGTCATAACCGATATACTGATGCAGCATGGTCATAGTGCTACCGTAAAGATACAGCGGCGCATTCACTTTTGGGTCCACCGGTTCCCGGATATAGACCCTATGCCCATCGCCCACACAAACACTTTTTCCATATGTACCGTAAAGGACGGTATCCCTCACAGCATTGATTTCTCCTCTCAAAAGAGGCCACAGGCTTCGTCCGTGGATAGGATTTCGGCACAAGCCTAATCCGATACCAAAATACTCCAGAATTGTGGGAAATAAATCGATATTCTGCGTCAATGCGGTGCAGCGCCCCGGTTGGACACCAGGTGCCGCAATCAACATAGGCAGATGATAAACCTCGTTATAATCCGGGATATTGTTCTTTGCCCAGTAGCCATGTTCCCCCAGCAAATAGCCGTGATCCGTGGTCAGAATAACCAGCGTATCTTCCCACATATCGTAGCGATCGAGTACCTCTAATACCCGGCCAACGTAATGGTCTGTCATGGTAAGCAGGGCTTTGTAGCGAGCCCGAAACCGCTTTGCTACTTTGGGAGGATAATCTTTTATGATGTATGCCGGCCAATAAGGGTCCATTTCGCCATCGTATTGCACATCATCATACATGGCCAAATATTCATCCGGCACATCGAATGGCTCATGAGGGTCAAACCCTTCTGCCCACAGCAGGAAATTATCCGCCTCGTGGTTGCGCTCCAGCCAGTCCGCAGCGGCAGTCAGAGTGCGGGGCGTGGAATACCTCGCCTCTACACCGCCGTACGCTTCCCGAGTAGCCATATAAGACGGCGACCACGCTCCTGGATAGTTTTCCGGGCGCACCACCGGAGGGATTCCGGTGGTGTCCGGCATCCAATTGCACTTATCGCTCTCTGCGCCCCTGTGAAGCCGCCAGGAAGTAAATGCTGTCCAATAGTTTTCTCCACCGCATTCGGCGTAGTGGATATGGTCCGTTTCCATGTGGGTAAAGACATTTTTTGTCTTCAACAGCGTGGGAAGCACGTGGTCGAAGGGTTCAATGCCGCCCCAAGGTCTTTCCAGAAAGTTGAGCCGTCCCGTCAGGATATCCCTGCGCGCTGGCATACAGGGCGCCGAACCACACCAATGCTGGTCGAATACGCAGCTGCGCTGTGCCAAGCGGTCAATATTGGGTGTTTGTACCTCTGAAGAGTTGTTATACAGGGAAAGGCAGCGCCGGTTTAGACTATCCAGCAGAATAAAGACTGCTTTCATATTATATTCACTCCATTATGCTGTCAGGCAGTGTAAAATCATAGAGATGCCGCAAAGTCTCCACTACCTCCGGCCGTTCTTCTGCCAGATTATGATGCTCTCCCGGATCACTACGTAAGTCGTAGAGTTCACTGGCCGTTCCATCTAGGTACTCAATCAACTTATACTCTTTGGTGATAATGCTTGCCCAGTTCTTCTGAGTCTTCATTTTTGTGGAGGAATTTCGGGACTCTGGAACATGAAACTCCTTGTTAAATTCCGCAATATACTCAAAATCTGCCATCTTTTTCTGATATGACAGATATTCCTCATAGCCATCGTAGCACGTTTTTGTATTTTGAATGCCATTGCACAGCATTACTGCCTGAAAATCACGGATGGGTTCTGCAACCGCACTTGTCGCTAACGGCATCAGAGACTTAGCATCTGTTCCTGCGGGCATAGAAAGGCCAGCAAAGTCCGTAATTGTCGCAGCTAAATCATGAAGTTGAACCAGCTCATCTCTTATAATTCCCTGCCGAACACCCGGTCCGCTAATCACCAGCGGCACATGAACGGCCCCGTGATACGGCACGCATTTAAAATACCGTGAGCGGTCACCCATCATCTCACCATGGTCAGAAGCATAAATGATAATGGTATCGTCATACTGGCCACTGCGTTTCAGCTCCTCTATCAGCAGGCCAATATTTCTATCGATATTTTCCAGCATGGCCGCATAGTTCTGCCGGACGCCGTTCAGTTCCTCCCGATCTCCACTATAATCAGGTGGAATAGGGAACTGTACATCCCTCCACCGCTCTTTCATCTCCACTGTGACATCCCAAGGATCATGAGGGCCGGAAAAATTGACCATCAGGAACCAGGGCGCTTCTTTTTTTGTCAATTCCCGAAGCATCCCAAGAGCATTGTTTGTGACCCAGTTGTCCGAATAAGCAAACTCCGGAATATCCACCGCGCTGGAGTCATTGGTATTATAGTAACGTTTGATGTAATCCTTACAATAGTCCTCCATCAAGCCCTGGTCGTGCAGAAATTTTCCATACGGCCCGTTTGGCTCATAGTAAGAGGCCCAAAGAGTATCGTATTTCCCTTCACTGTCCACGGCCCGGCTAAAGCCCAGCCTGCCTAACTGCTCAATCCAGCCGCTCTTGTCCCAGTACAAAATCGGCTTATGCAAGTCAAATTTGCCGATACCGCCCACCTGATATCCGCCGTCTTTTAAAACACTGTAAAAAGTTTTCTGTTCCATTGGATAGCAAAAACGGTTATTGAACGCGCCGCAATGATTGTAGTGCATACCGGAAGCGAGACACGCTCTGGCAGGAACGCATAAAGGCGAATTGGTGGCTGCATGTGTAAATGTTGTGCCTCGATCCATGAGTTCCCTCAGATGAGGCATTCGCAGCGGGAGCGGCTCCATGCCCAGACCGGCAAATGCATCATCGCCATAGGGCAGCCAATCTCCCCTGTGTTGGTCCGGAAACAAAAACAGAATGTTTTTCTTCTTCATAGTCTATCCTCATTTTGTCGGCCGAACGGAAAATGTCACAGGTACTTGTGTAAAAATGCTGCAATTTCCCGATTTGTAGCCTCAAAAAATTCTTCACTTCGGTCTTTATTGAAAAATCCGTGCCCCGCATGATCGTAGAGGCAAAGTTCCACACTTCCGCCCAACGCTCTGACCCGCTCCGCAAATCTTTGCATTTCTGCGGCAGGAACTTGATCATCCTCTTTTCCGTGCAAAAAAATCACCGGTGGAAAGCGGTCTCCCAAGCAACTCATCGGATCGATATCACGGTAATTTCCGCCTTTCAGAGCCGGAGCCAGCAGTTTTTCATGAAATAACGGGCTGTCCGTACAAACGACTGGATTGTAAAGCACATAAGCTTTCGGCAAAACGTTGGTGGTTAGACCCGCCATGATAACCGTGTGGGCACCAGCACTTCCGCCGCCTAAAGCCACCCGCTCCGGGTCAATTCTCAGGTCTGCCGCATGATGCCGCAGATACATCCAGAATGCGGCTATGTCTCTGACTGCTTCTCGCGGCGTAGTCCCCTGCCGTTCAAACACCCGGTAATCAGGAGTAAATACTGCATAGCCCAGCAAAGCGAAGTATTCCGCCTGCGGGTAAAATCTGGCCCTCGTACCACGCATCCACCTGCCGCCAAACACCAAAACCAGTGCCGGCATAGCCAGTGTTTGCTCCATGGGATAGCACACATCATAATCCAATGAAATGCCATCGCTAATGTAAACTCCACTCTGCATTGTCACAGCTTCAGCCCTCCATTACAGGTATTTTTCCAAAAACCGCTCTACCTGTACAACCGTCAGTTCAAAATAGTGTTGACTGCGGGCACTGTCAAAAAAGCCATGCCCTACATTGGGATACACATGTGTCTCCACAGGGGTTCCGAGCTGACGGAGGCTCTCCACAAATGCATTCATATCCCTCAAGGGCGCCTTTTCATCCAGCTCCCCTTGTATGAAAATGCTTGGGGGAAACGTTTTTCCCAGCTGGCAAAATGGATCAATATCCCGAAAGTCCTCATAGGTGAGTCCGTTATCCTTTAGCGGTGGGAACTTTTCTCTCTCCGGTGACAGAAGGATATTCCAGAACACCTCTCCAGTTGTCCGCAAGACAGGATTGTACAAAACATAGGCCTTGGGATATATTCCAGTTTTCATCCCTGCAAGAATTGCCAGGTGTCCGCCAGCGCTGCCTCCGCCAAGCGCCACGCGGGCCGGATCAATAGCCAGTGCCTCTGCGTGTTTGTGAAGCCATCTCCAAAAGTGTACGATATCCTCAACACACTCTCTGGGAGATACCCGCCCCCGGTCGAACACCCGATAGTCCGGCGTAACCACCACATATCCGCGTTCTGTAAAATACTGAGCTTCAGGATAGAATCTGGAACGGCTGCCACGGACCCAACTGCCGCCGAAGACCAGTACGATCGCCGGCATAGACCGCAGCCGATTTTGGGGATAAAAGATGTCAACCGCCAATTCCGCTCCATCGCCGTTGGTGTAGCTCGTTGTTTCCTGCACCGCCATGAACATTACTCCTCGTCGTCCTCATCCACCACGGGAGGCGCATTCTTATCCGCCTTTTTGGGCTTCACCGTCAGGACCGTTACTACTACGGTGATAATTAAAATCACTAGTGCGATGGGGCGGGTAAAGAAAATACTCCAAGACCCCCCGGACATGACCAGAGAGTTTTTCAAATTGGTCTCTGCTAAACTTCCCAAAATGAAGCCCAAAATCATGGAGGCCAGCGGGAAGTTTAACTTTGTAGTGATGTAGAAAAACACACCCATTCCCATCATCAGATAAACGTTGAACATCTGATTGGACACCGCATAACAGCCTGCCACGCAGAACAAGGTCAATGCCGTCACCAGTACCGGCTGGGGGACTTTTGCAATTTTTGCGAATACTTTCTGGAGGTAGGTACCTTCCACCCACATGATGATGTTGCAGAAAATCAATCCAACCATGATGCCGTACATCAGTTCAGACTGGTTCCGAAACAACGTAGGACCAACCTGCAGGCCATTCATCGTGAAAGCGCCGACCAGTATGGACGCCACAGCACTTCCGGGGATTCCCAGTGTAAACAGGGGAATAAAAGAAGTTCCTGTAACCGCGTTATTTGCCGCTTCAGGAGCCGCAATACCTTCCAGCTCACCAGTACCAAATTTGTCACCATTCTTGGAGGTACGCTTCGCTTCATTATAGGAAATCATAGAAGCAATCGCCGCGCCAGCCGCAGGAACCGCTCCGATTACCGAACCGATTGCCGTTGATTTTGCAATGACCGGTACGCATCGCCTCTTCTCTTCTTTTGTCAGGCGGTCGCTCTTTGCCACTTCCGCGGAATACTCAAATTTCTTTTCGTACTGTCTGGTTAAAATTTTGCTGAAGATGTTTGGAATCGCGAACATTGCCATCATGACGGGCATCACATTCAATCCGCTCATGAGGTAAACATTTTTAAACGCAAACCGTGTTACGCCAGAGCCAGCGTCAATCCCCACGCAGGCCAAAAGCATACCAAAGCAGCCAGCAATCAAGCCACGCAGCAGACTTTTCCCGCTGACACCCGCAATAATGGAAAGGCCAAGTACGGCCAGGGCAAAGTACTCAGGCGGTCCAAACTTCAAAATATACTCTGCCACAACAGGCGCTACAAACAACAGCAAAACCGCGCTGATCAGGCCACCGATAGTGGAAGCGAACAACGCCATATGCAGCGCTTTACCAGGTGCCCCCTTCTGCGCCAGAGGATAACCGTCGAACATTGTGGCTACTGCTACATTCGTTCCCGGCGTTCCAATCAGGATTGCCGTGATGGAACCACCATAAGTACCTCCACAATAAATTCCTAGCAGGAATAACATGGACGGCAGCATACCGAGGCCATAGGTCATCGGCAAAAACAATATCAAAGCCATATTGGTCGTCATGCCCGGAATCGCGCCAAAGACAATCCCAATCAGAACGCCCAACGCCATCAGCAGGAGATTCAACAGGGTAAAACTATCGAAAAAGCCTCCAGCAATCAATTGCAGTGTATCCATGAATTCCTCCTTAGAACAGACGAAAGCCAGGTAGATTCACGCCGAGCAGATAGACGAAACAGACCCATAGGCCTACCGACAATAGCACCACCGCCAGATAGTACCACTTGTTTTTACAGCGCATCAGCAACAGGCTTCCCACACTGAAAAGAAGCGTGGAAATCAAAAAACCAATATAGGCGATAACTGCCACATAGGCTATCATCAGTAAGGCATATATCAGTACCCGGAACTCATCTTGAAACCGGATGACAATCTCTTCATCTTTTTTCGTGACCAAGCTTTTTGCCACCAGCGATATACCGCACACTAACATGACACAGCACAATAGCCTGGGAAAATAATCAGCGTTAAAGCCGGAGACTTGACTAGTCGTGGATTTGATTTGCGATGGAATGATGAACAGAATAAGACCCGAAAGCAAAATGGTAAAAATCCCTGAAGTCAAATCTTTTTTCAGTTTTAGTTCTTTCATAGTGTCCTCCATATAAAGATATTACGTTAGAAGATGTTATTGAGCTTTCCGACGATGAGTTTTCAAATTATGAAATATCTAAAGCCGCATTGGCTTCGCATCCAAACGCAAACGCGGTCCTGTTCGCCAGCGTTTCCGTGACCGGAAGCCTCCGCGCTTTGCGAGAAGCCGAAGCGAACGGCCGTGCTATTCGCGCTGTTACCACTTTCTGCTCTCCGGAAATCCAACGTGCTCTGGCAAACGGCTTGATTGATGCATCTGTTTGGTGTGATCAAGAACTCACGGGATATCAATCCATTCGTGTTTTGTTTGACTATTTAGTCGGCGATCAAATACCCCAACGCGAAAATATCTTCGCGAAACAATATATTTCTTTAAAGCAATCCATTTAAAAATTTCTTTGAGAACGCCGCGATGAATCAGGCAAACAGGCTTGTAGCGAATCTGAAAATTACTGACACAGAATTAGCTTCATTAATACTTGATGATGTAATAGAAATTTCCCTATAATCTTATGGTTATATAGGCAAAGCATAAATGCATCGGTATCGAAATTAACTTGGGCCATTTGTATGAAGAAAGGCGACCCACCATGGGCGAGGTCGCGGCGCATATACGAGCCGGGTGCCGTCAAGAGTTGGACCTGTTGACAAATTTGCGTATAAACCCTTTCTATGGCAAAATAACTATAGGGAGGGATGTGGCATGATGGGACGCCAAAGCAGACAAATGGCAATGATTTTTGTGGATATGGAGTCATTGATTCCGGAAAACCATCTGTTGCGAAAAATAAACCGGATGGTGTCCTTTGACTTCATCTATGAGCTTCTGGCACCATATTATTCGGCGACTGGCCGTCCATCTGTCAACCCTGTCAGTATGTTCAAAATGCTCTTGATCGGATATCTGTATGGCATCAAATCAGAGCGGCGGTTGGTAGAGGAAGTTCAGCTCAATATCGCCTATCGCTGGTTCTGTGGATTCGAACTGGATGACGCCATCCCGGATCACTCTACATTCAGCAAAACCAGAACGCAAAAATGGCTGCAGAGCGACCTCTTTCAGAAAGCGTTTTATGAAATTGTCAAGCAGTGCATAGCTGGCGGCCTTATAGATGGAAAGACCATGGCTGCGGACGGAAGCTACATTCCAGCCAACGTATCAAGAGAAAGCTGGATCGATGTAGAAATAGAAGTTGAGCAAAGTATGCAAAGTTATCTTGGCTCTTTGGATGAAGAGCTTTCCAACCAGCCGGGGTTCAAAAAGCCGCCAACAAGAATTGCAAGGAAGCGCCGTACCACCAGCCAAACAGATCCTGACAGCGGCTATATCAATCACGGCAGTAAACACGGCATTGGGTATCTGATGGAAGCAACTGTGGACTGTAAACACGGTATTTTAACAGGCGTTGATGTATATCCTGCCAACGAAAAAGAAAGCCTTCTGGTCTTGCGGCATTTGGAACGGCAAATCAATCTTGGCATCCCAATGAACCAGCTTGCTCTGGATCGCGGATATGAGACTGGTGCTGTTCACCGGGGGCTGGAGCTTCTGGGCATTACTGGATACATCCCCGCGATCCAATTCTCTAATCCACCCGAGAAGTATGGATTCTCCTACGATCCACAGCTCGACGCATTCATCTGTCCGGAAGGAGTCCCTCTTACATACCACAGGCTCAATTGCAACAAATCGACGGGCAAATATCTGCGTTGCTACCAAGTCGAGGGCGATGCCTGCATGCACTGTCCAAAACGGCCGAACTGTTTTGACAAGGCTGGAATTCGGCGCAGAGTGCTGGCCAGCAGCTGCTATCCGGCATTTTACAGAGGACATCAGCGTGTGGGAACTCCGGAATACCTGTCCATGATGCGGCTTCGTAAAATCTGGGCTGAGGGCAGTTTCTCTGTCTTGAAACGGTAACACTGCATTTCAAAGATTCGAAAAAGGGGCATTCTTGCAGCGATGGAAGAATGCCTCCTTGCTGCTATGGCCCTAAACCTTAAGAGGATGGTAAATGCCATCTTTTCTGTCTCCAAATTTATTATTCTGCCGGGACCACTGAGAATTTCGGCAGAATTTTTTCTTTTGTCAACAGGTCCCTTATTTTACCTTATCCCGAAAGGGTGCAGATAGTTGGTTGCGCAATAGAAGTCTACAATCTCCTCCACAAACTCATCGTGGGGAAGTCCTTTAAAATAGTTCCGCTCTCTGAGACTGTCAAAAATCAGATTGGCCTGACGCTCAATATTCTCAGCCGGGCAGAAATTCGTTCCCTTTTTGCTGATATTCACGGTACGGATCTGTCCCGCCCAGTCGTATAAATCAGAGAAAAGAAAATAGTGGATGGCTTTATAGTGGGCAAAGTCAAAAACGCCTTCAAGCGGATGCTGTTCCAGCTTGGAAGCGTTAATGTAGGTAGCGAGTGTCTCGGCCTCATTCAATGCAGCCTCATCACGAATATCCAGTTTATTGATCAGCACCGTGGTACCAGGGTAGTATTATCCTGGATAGGATCAATGCTGTACGCCATGCCTTATGTCCTCCCGGCAGATTTGGAAAAACGCTTTAGGAGTTCTGCGGTAGTGGTTTCTCTATGCAGAACACGCGCACACCGCTCCCGCATTTGAGGTGTCACTCGATACCCCTCCATACAGACGGAGGCCTCGGCGTTTTTCATGGAAACAGTATCATCCTTATTTTTCAGCTTATACATACAAAAGGCTCCATATCTTGCGATAAGGAGCCTTTGGAGCTAGTGGGGTGACTCGAACACCTGACCTGCTGATTACGAAGAGTGTCCAAACTCTCAAGCCACTGCTTTCCAGCCCTTTCTTGAGCTTTCCTCTGGGGAATTTTCGCACAAACCTGCTCTTGTACCCTTTCCTTCCCGCCCCATTTTTTCCTGTTGTGGGTCGGAGTGTGGGTCGGGAACCCGCCGAGCAAAACCCACTTTTCAAATATGTGAAAGTATGATACACTATACACATGTAAAATGCAACCTATGGAGGTGTCGACATGAGCGAACGGGAATACGAAGCGCTGCGCAGCGCATTGGCCTCCACCCGCATGGAGGGCTTTCGCGTGACCGAGCAGACGGAAAAAGACTGCATCCGTCTCATGAGCGGCGAAGTTTCTGTGGCCGACCTGGTCAAGGAGATCCTGGCCCGCCCCGCAAAGGCGGTGTGATATGTGATACAGTATTGACCCCATCTCTGCCAACTGTTACCCCGGCACGACGATCCTCATCAATAAATTTGATATCCGTGACGAAGAAAAGCTGAATGAGATTGAAAGCGTCATTTCCTCCGCAAGGTATGCGGAATGGTTGAACACACCACAGTCCTCCGCATTCGACTTCGACCACTACAAGGCCATTCACCGTTTTCTCTTCTCTGACCTGTATGAATGGGCAGGCGAAGTTCGTACTGTGAACATTAGCAAAAAAGGGACTCAGTTCACCCCTGCCGAAATCATTGAACATCAAGCTGCCCTGATTTTTGGACGGCTTCGGACCTGCAATTATTTCAAAGGTTTGTCCCACGACAAGTTCGTAGAGGAAATCGTTGATTTCTATTGCTCCACCAACGCTTTGCACCCCTTCCGGGAGGGAAATGGCAGAACCCAGCGCGCATTCCTGACGCAGCTCATCCGCAACGCCGGATATGAGATCAATTTTGCTGATATGGATACCGACCTTCTGATGATAGCAACCATTCAGTCTGCCCAGGGTGTCACGGATCTGCTGAAAGATATTTTCACAGAAAGCATCTTGTCTTAAAACAGGCAACCATATGACCGTTGTGACCGATGTGGTCATGGATCAAGCCTCGCCGAAGTATCCGGCGAGGCTTGACTGGTATCCGCGGTCTGATCATAACTCTGGTTGCCGAGTTCGCCAACGGCTTTCTGGTAACCGTCAAAGCTAACGGCGTATAAAAACGCTGGCTCATTCTGCTGAGCCAGCGTTTTCAATCTTTCGGTATCCTGCATTCATCTGGGGCGTTGGCAGGCGTAAGCAGTTCCACCCACGCCGCATCTGTCTGACTTAGGGCAGGAGCATTCCGCAGGACCCAGAGCAGATAGGCGGACGCTCAGGCACTGAGTGCGGCAAGCCATGCGGCAACGTCCCCGCTCTCCGAGAGAGCTGTCAGAAACGCCTTCATGCCCTCTGTCCGTAAGACATCGTTGGCGCCGGACAGCAGGCGGAGATACTCCTCCAGCATAGCAAGGCTTTCTTCCTCCTGTCCAGCCTCTTCTAGACTTACAGGGAGGAACATACTGGGGGTATCAATCACAGCCAACACAAACGTCTTTCCCTGGTCATAGCGGTCCTCCCTGAAACGCATCCCTATGGCGGTATCCCACCGCGCTTCGACCGCGCCTGCCGCCAGCAGCATCTGCCGGTATCTCCATGCGTATGCGTCCTCATTCGCGGTGTCCGCCCGTGCGGCGTCCAGAAGCGCTTCCCCGGCGACCGTATAGCCGGAGATTTCCATACGCAGTTGCTTCTCCTCCTGCACCGTGTGGATATATTGCATGACGCCGTATACCGCGAGGGCCGCCACCAGGGCCGTCAGGGCGGCAAACACAAGTATGTTTTTCCGTTTCATCATTTTCAAGAAACCGTAAATCGGCCTGTGGTGGCATCAGTGGTATAGATCAAGAATACCCCCTCCCAGGCGTCAACGTAATAAGTCAGCCGCGCATTCGCCGTATAAGTCCCGGTGAGCCCGTTTGTCAAAATGTTGAATCCAACAGGAAAGTAATTATTCGCACTGTCAAAATTCAGCCCCAGTGTGTCGACTGTAACGTCAACATAGCTATTTGCGCCGTCATAGGAATAATTGACCTCTCCCCTTGCTTTATTCATCAAACTCATAAGAGTAGTAATTGGAAGGCCATAGTTCCCCAGGACAGAAATAAATCCCTCTAAAAGCGTACCTAAAACATCTGTATCTCCTTGATTTTCATTCAAGACTGTAGTCCCCTCCATGGAGGCGATACTTGTATCGCTTCCCACCCGCTTCAAACCGATCCTATAATTCTGCACACCAGCGGAAATGAACTGGGCCCCATCAAAATCATCAGCATCAATATTTTTAACGAAAGAACCTAGACGCGCAATGAACCGCTTATTGCTGGAATCTCGATATACTTCAATGGATGATGCCGTGCCGGAACCAGAAAAAATTGCGGTCGACTTAAATGATCCCCTTGCGCTATTGACAAATGTCAAACCGGAAGATGCCGCGGCGGACACAATACCGCTGGCTTCGTTCTGACAGTCGCTGACATATTCCAAATACTGTGACACAAAATCATCTGTCATCACTGAGGTTCCAAAGCTGAAAAATATCTGTTCCGCATGCTCGTCTCTGCCAAAATCTTCTGGAGTGATTGTAATACCAGCGCTAATCGTATCCTGCTGAGCCAACTTGCTGAGGCCAACATCTACTAAGTACGCTTTTCCGTCAATAGTGATGCCACTGCTCAAAAATCCCCGAATCAATGTATAGTCACTACTAATCTCATGAACGCGGACTTTTCCTGTTGCGGTAATTGGATATGTATTCCCGGAAATATCCATGGTGAAATAGACAGTCGCTTCACCCGAATTCTGGCCGGGAGCGATTTGAATGTTGTAGCTATAATCAGTTGTCCCCCAAATCTGTGTACCTGAGTCATCAGATACTGTAGTTTCGCTGGCGGGTGAAATCCCAAAAGCATCCTCAACTTCTTGCAGATTAGAAAGTAAGTTTACTGTAGAATCATTGACGCTTCCGGAGCAGCTCAGGCCATCTGCCGCAAACACGGGAACGCACAGCGACAGACACAGGCCAAGCGCCAAAAACAAGCTGACAAGCTTTTTCATAAACTTTCCTCCTTATTTCTCCTGGCATTTTGCTTCCATTTTATACTTCACAAATCCAGACAACTTCACCGTGCTTCCCGAATTGTTCCTGACTGCAAATGTGTACTTTCCTCTCTCTTCAATTTCGATAGTTTCATCACTGCTACCGTTTGTCACATTGATATAATGAAAAACACCGTCCGCATCAATCAAACCAAAGTCTACACCTGCTGAAAATGGAGTATACGACGCCTTAATCGTTACAGTTTCCCCCGCTTCTAACGGAAACGCTGTATTTGCTTTACCCTTCCCATATGCTTTAATACTCATATTAAAAGAGTTTGTCGCACGCCCAATCACAGTCTCCGACATGTCACGCGCTTCAGGCTTCGGGCTGGTCTCATTAATAGCCCTCACATTTATACAAAGACAAGTAACCATGCTTATGCAGCCTACATTCTTTTATTTAATATCCCACAATCCCAGTCACTACAACCGATTTGCTCGACTTGTTTCTGATCATCAACGTATAGCTGCCATTCTCCGGGACCTCAATTGTTTTGTCAATGCTGCCTGTTGTCACATTGACATAGTGGTATACTCCATCTGAATCGACTAATCCAAGGTCTACACTGGCATTTTCCGGCGAATAGTTTGCTCGGATCCGGACAGTTTCCCCAGCCGCCATCGAAAAAGCGGGTTTACTGATACATTGCTGTTCGCCTTTACGGTACAGTCAAGAGTCCCTGTCGCCCGTGCGGTAATTGTCTCCGTTGCTTCAAGTTCTCCTGTCTTCGCACCGAGTTCATCAGTTGCTCCGGCGCTGGTACACAAGCATCCGATTATCATCGCTCCGGTCAATACCATACACAAAAACTTCCGCATCTGCTTCACCTCCCTCTTAATCAGACTCGTCTAACTCTCCAAGTTCTACGGTATCGCCCTCGGTATCACTCAGAATTTCACTTTCCATTTCGCTAAAATTGATTTTATCTGAATTTTCTTTCTCTGTTCCCGAGAGTATACGTACAACTGTAGCGGTCAGGACCACCAATAACAATAAAATTACAATGGCAAACAGCTTGCGCTGTTTACCCTTTCCAAGTTCTGGCTCTCGGTGTTCTTCTTCCAACCGATCTTTTAGAGGAACCTTCTCCGGCTCTGCTGTCGCCGTGTCATCCAGAAGAATTTCCAAAGGGATACTAAATAATTTGCTCAGGCTCTGCAAATTCTCTGTCGATGGTCTTGATGTCCCTGCCTCCCAGCTAGATATAGCCTGTCTGGACACGCACAGCACTTCAGCAAGCTCAAACTGGGACAGTCCCTTTTTCTTCCTTAGGACTTTTAATTTCTGAGACAATTCCATTCTCTCATCTCCAAATTTAATCAAAATCCCATTAAATGTAAACCGTGTGCGGTTTACATTTAGGCAAGTATTACTTGCCTGCCGCCTTTTTTAGCATTTTTTTAGCTTTTCATACTCTGCTAAGGCATCCACATTTTCTTTTCTGAATCGATCCATTTGCTCAATTATCAGATTGCTGACACTCCGCCTCTTCATATAAGCTATTATACCACGAATGGGCTTCTATGTCTTGAACCACAAGGCTTTTTCTATTATTCAGGATACATTATTTAGAAGACTTACCTGTCTCAAGACGGCATCCGGCAAATCAAATCCAAGCTCACCAACGATATCTTCCAGCAAGAGATGCTTCACCTCTATGAGCAGAAAACCGTCTCCCGTGACCATCTGGTACGGGAATCGCGGCAGGCCATGCGGGAGCTGGTCCAGCAGATGCGAACCAGGATCTGCGACCACCCGGAGGCGGAGCGGCTCATGCAGGAGCTGGCCCTCCAACTGGAAACCGTCAAGGGAAAGAAATCCTACGGCTACCTTCCGAAGAAGCAGAAGGCGCTGGTGGATGAGATCGTGGACCAGATGGAGCAACTCCCGACCGTGACCGAGTGCTATGAAAAGTGGTGGGAGCTGCAAAGCCAGGTGGAGGATTTCTATTCCGAGAAGGAGCGGCACCGCCCGCCGCTATCCAAGCAGAAGGAATTCCGCCAAATCAAGAACGCGGTCATCCAGGAAGCGGAGACTATCCGGCTGGGAGAAATCACCTTCGAGGATGATACCCTGGACCAGAGGGATGAGGCAGAGAAGGATGAAAATGTGTTCTGGGACTTCTGGACGCTGCGCAAGGACGTTCA
>Ga0129309_1001071_pt1 | contig 15856 bp, 15 predicted proteins | sample L1105metagenome_FD_94439 | JGI IMG/M metagenome (GOLD analysis project Ga0129309, IMG submission 94439) | Ring-tailed lemur group fecal microbial communities from Wisconsin, USA - L1105 metagenome | ecosystem: Host-associated > Mammals > Digestive system > Large intestine > Fecal | place: USA...
GAAGAGATGCTAACCGAATTGGATGATCTGGAAGACATGGTCGTGGAAACCAGCGGAATAGGATTCCATTGATTCGGCAAAAAAGTCCACGTTTAACTTGTACTTTTTCTTGACATAGTACCACTTTGTATTTTTTCTAAGTGAAAATGGATTGTTTTTTGCTGGAAGATTCTCAGATACATTCGCCATCGGGTTCTCTTCTTCGGAAATAGTCTTATGAAAAGTCTCGGATGCAATCTCCTGTTCTTCAATGCCGTTTTCTATTTTAGGCTCTCCTGTTTTGTGTTCAGTTTCTGAAACTGCATCCAATACATGTACATATACTGGTGGGTTCGGACCACCCTCAAACCCTATAAAGTCACAGCTTTGAAGAATGGCTTTCAACTTTATCTTTGGGAGTTTTTGAAACGTCTGCGGATATTTTTCTTTTAGGTAAGGAATAATTGTGGAGAGATCCACCTTACCATTTTGTTCATATAAATTAGTCAGAATATCATGCAACTCCTCTTTGACTTCGTCTGTAAGAAGCTGGCCCGAATCATTTTTCATGATTACTGGTTCCGGATCCTTTTCATAAGATATTGTAACCCATTTTACATAATGCTCCGGTGCTGGTTCCAACTGCCGTACCGACATAAATGGACTTTTTTCAATCAGTTTTGAAATCTTATCTACATGATAAATATTTTTCCAGTCAATCCGGTTTTGTTCCAAAATCTGTCGGATTCTGGACTGCAAAATATACCCATTTTCAGAAGCACTCCATAACACCTGAAACAAGTACTCTTCATCGGTGATGTTTTCTTCTTTGATTACTCTAAAATCACCACTCTTGCTCTGAAACTGTTCAATAAGACAGGATTCAACCCAGATACTGTCCTCTTCAGACAAAAAAGTGACGGTTTCCTCTTGTCTCTGCTGCGGAAACTGTACTGTAAAATTATCTGCCGAATCTGCAAAGATTCTTATATTTTTAATAACAAAGTCCTCAGCAAAATAAATTCTTGCATATGCCCGTCTAAAACGGAACGTATTTTTTTTGTCCATAATCAGCTCTGCTCTGACAGGCATCTGACGCAAATTGGAAAACGAAGCCTCACTTTCCCTCTTTTCATTCGTCCATTCAAAATCATTCACCGAAAGTTCCTGAATTTCCTTGGCACAGTTTTCTTTCCGATATCCATAATTGACCTTTTTAACATCATCTGTTGCTCGCTGCCAAGCTGCCGCTAAAATATTTTTAATTGCCCGGTCGGAAAAAGGGTCCAGAATACAAAATGACGGATGAAAATTTCCTTTTTTATCCCGCATAGCCGGATAGTTTACATAGATAATATTGTTTTTCGGCTGAATATGAATTCCCCTAATCTTTATACCACAATCCAATAAAAACTCCCCATAAGGATAGTTTCGACCATTGTCCAAACGTGCATCCACATATATTTCTTTCAGATTCATGATATCCACTCTCCTATAAAATAGCTCCATAACGTCTGAGTATTTCTTGATACACCGGCTCTTTCATTTCGCCCTCAATGTTTTTCATAGAACAATTTTGAACAAACAGTCCGCGATATGCCTGAAAATAATCCTCTTCACCAGTGTAACGGTCATATACGATAATCTGTCTCCCCAATTTTTGAACACTGAAACTGACGGAATCTCGCATCTCCTCATGTTCAATAAATAAAACATCCTCCTTCGGTATATCTTCAATCTCAGATGTCTTAAGATTTATACTTCGCATCGTCGGAAAGAACAGACGCACATTTTGGCTGTTCAGGCAATACCCTAACATATTACGACTGTTTACTCGAAAAATTCGACTACAGGTATTTGTGTCAGCATCAAACTCCTGAACCTCCTGATTCATATAAAGATAATATTTTTCATGTATCCCTTTTTTTAGCCCACTTTGCCTTGAAAACCTATAATCCTGATCAAGCAAAAGTGGGGTTATATGATAACAAACTCCATTTCCACTGTTTAGGCGCATCACTTCTTTATAATACCTGTCTAACAGAACAATCTCTGCCCCATCAGCATACAGGATACCGTCACAATCTCCCATCTCGTTATACCAATAAGATGCAAAAGCAATTTCATGACTAGAAGCAATTCTAAATATCTCAGTACCCAGCATCCCGTCTGCGAAAGAATACTCGTACATATAGTTTTGAACGCAGAACAAAATCCTACTTTCATCTGCGGACATTTCAATCCATCTCATACTGTTACCATAAGGAAGGGGCACAACCTGCGCTGCAATCCGATTCCAGTCTCCGCTACTTGTTCTGTGAAATACTTCAACACGATGCGACTTGCTGCTGCCACCCGTTATCAAAAATTGACCATCACTGCTTTCACATGAATGAGCAGTCAACCAAAGAGACATATAGTACTCTTCTCCGATTGCCGGAATCAGACAACCATCCTCACGGAACACCAAAGTAACCCATACTACCGGATTTCTGTCTGTTTTATAGGAAATCCCAGAATCTGAAAGCCTAAGATTCCATATAAAATCTCTTGTTTCATATAGCTTACTGACCGTTAGATCAGACAGCGCAATCCGATAGATGACATGCTCAGAAGCAATATAGAGCATATTTTCATCAACAGAACCAAGTATCATATCCCGTATGGCATCATCGAGTCGGCAAATCTCCAAACCATTCCTCTTTTTGCAACTCCACTGCATGACGCTGCCCAACACATCTGCGCTATAAACAATATCCGGATCTTGCCTGCTACGACGCACACAGGTAACAGATGCATCATGCCCAGTTCGGAGCAAATTAGAAACATTGATTGTTGCCCCATCAAAAACAGTAGATAAGTATGTATTTCCATAAGCCCGACTGAATCGGATGCCACCCAACCAAGTTTCTGAGAAATCAATATCATGAAAGTCTAAGCCTGACAAATCGTTTTTTCTGGAGTATCGCATCACAGAAATAATATTAGATACCATAACCTTGGCATCCTTATCATGCCTTCCACGCAACATACCAAGAGCATTCATAATAAATGATTTATACCGTATCACCCACTGACAACTCTTGTGGTCACAAAACGGTCGGGATTCATGTTCACGACAGATATCTCCAAAAAATTCAAGGACTGTTTTAGGAATATCAGGATAAGCCAGTGAAAGCCCTTCATTTATTCTTAAAAACACAAAACAGCTAACATCTTCTTGCAACTGTCTGGCCGCAAAATAGTCCCGGAGGTTCTCATGTAAAAACTCATATGTGATGACCGCTGTATCTTCCGCATCCATTTCCCATCCTCTCTGGATCTTTTTCATAACATGCAGTTCTTCCACAATGAATCTCACAATTCTCTCCGCAGGCCCATATCGCATATCCACATCACAAACACCTTGAAAATCACTACGGTTATGGTATATTTCATTTATTGTTTTATACCTATGATCATAAACTGCACGTTTTCTCATAATTGAATTTTCATCTGATAAAAGATCATCCAGTAACCAAATTAGTTTTTTTTCGTTTATGCTATAGCAACGTTCAACCGCCATATGGTATGCAATATAGGGAACAATTTTTTCGAACATGAACATTTTTTTTCGGATTTCTGCAGTATTCTTTTTCTCCAGTTTATCCTTTTGTACATCTACGGAACCCGTAATCTGCAACTTTTTTTCACCAAAAAATTCGAAGAGTAATTCCCCTCTTGTACAGATATCAGCTAAACCGGCATCCTTACTGATTTCGTGCGAATAAATCTTACTGTGGTACAGTTTTGAAAAAATTGTTAAATACATCGGAGTTTTCAAGATTTCAAACAAGCTCTGATTATCCAAAGCCTTCTGAATCATTTCTTCTGGAATCTGGCAGGTTCGTAAATACTCTAAAATGACCAATCTTTTTAATTTTTGGATAACCAAAAGCAGAAAATCATTTTCCTGATCCTTTTCATAATCAAGCTGTCTGTCTTCCATTATAAAATCTTCAAAACTGCCAAAGCCTGACTTTTGTTCTACCCCTTCGACAAGTGCATCCTCTTTATAACGACTTGTAACAATAACCTGTGTATATGGATTACATGACCAGAACCAAATCTCTTCGCATACTTCCTGTCTTCTAGAAAGAGAAACTTCGTTTAGCCCGTCCAGAAGCAATATATATCTGGTTTCATGACAAGAAGGATCCCTGAGTTCATCATAGAGTTTTTGACGCAAATCATTTTTACCTGCAAAAACTCTACTTTCATTAAAATAGTTGTCATACAATTCTGAAGCCAAATAATCTGAAAGCAACATACCTGGTTCATCATACACTGTATAATCTCTATGCAATTCAGGAAGATTCCTCAGTTCAATATAAATCGGAATTCTTCTAACCGTATTTTGTTGCAACATAGAGGAAAAAAGTTTCAGCAATACCATAGTCTTTCCACTTCCACCCTCTTCACCCAATACAAAGCAATTCTTATCATTAGCTTTATGTATTGCATCCAGAACAGGTTGGTTTAAATCGTGCTTCATTTCTATTCTTTTTTTCTGTTCTTGGATCATCGGAAGAATCATTTCATCAATCGTATCTTCACTAAAATGCTGATTTTCCTTGTTTTTACGCTGCCTATATTCCTCTGATGCTTTTAACACATCAAATCCAGAAAACGCCCGTTTTAATACAATCAAATGTTCTTTCAACGCAGGATACCGTTCAATCATCAGTTGGATTGTCATGGCATTTACCGTCCTGCTCTCCGCAACAAGCCAATTCTTATCCATATGTTGTCCGGATTCGCTTGCCATTGCTTGAACTGCAATTACAGCCCCGGCTTCTAGGGAAACTACTGGAGCTCCGCTGTAGCGCGGCTGCACTGCATTTTCAGACACTATATGCAAAAAACTATCATTTCCCTCTACAATATCTACTAGGCGACCCTCAATATAACCCATGGCAGCTACAGAATATTTCTGTAGGATTTGCCCCATTCCAACAATACAGACCTTTCCTGTACAATATTCTCTATCCAAATTAACATGTAACGGCGATATCTTTTTCGGACGCTCTGTCAAGCTCAATACAGCAAAATCAATCCCTGCCATATTATGTTTTTCCGCATAAAGAAGTTTTACTGGCATCTCACTGCAATCCGGAAATTTTACAGAAACCGTACCTGCGACAATATCAGTATCATTTAAAAAAACAGTTCCATCCTCTACAAAAATATGTCCCGCCGTAATAATCCACCCATCTTCAGAACAAAGCCAACCGCTTCCTGTCTTTCTACTCTCATTTGTCTGCCAGGTAACCAGGCAGACAGACCTTTCCAAAACAGCCGAATCTTTCGAAAAAAACTGACTACGCATCTTACTCATTCCTTTTCCATGTCATCTCAACATTCAGCGTCACATTGCCTTCTCCTTTGACTACCCAGAGATTCCCTTCTGTTGATAGCGACATACTAAATCCAATCTTTGTTTCATCTGGTGGGTTAACTGCATTTGCAGCAATCTCCGAAAATTCCTCTGCAATTCCGTCAATCACTTCTTTTGCACTCTTAAACGCATCTAATACTTTACCACCGATGGCATCACTGACAGCCGTATCTGTCATTCCAGGAAAAGCACCCTGAGTGTTTACATTCATTGTTTCAATCAGCACTTCTGCATTTCCAGCTTTTGTTCTTATTAAACCCATTTTCTATTAGATGTCCTAATTAAGACATCATCCTCCTTCTTTGTACGATATTTTGCGATTTTTTATGGAAACCTATAAACCATGTTGTTGGGACAAATTCAACCATACTATAATGATGTTGGAATCATAAGGTTTTCCATACTGGAATTGTAGTAAAATTGTATAGAGATTTAATTTCGAGATTCCTGCTAAAGCGCAATGTTCCAAGGAAAAATTGGAAATAATTAGCACAATTTGCCTGCCAATGACCTTTTGACCCCAACAACTTATAATTATTCTAGCATATTCTTTATAATTCGACAATCCTAGGTAAGCATAGTATACTTTTTAATTTTGCCTCTAAGAGGTGTACAGGGATGTATGCTCACCTTGGCAGGGGTGTACGAATCCAAAACACTACCAGCATTCCGAAATCTGAAAAGCACATAAAAAGAAAGCCCTCGAAGTGGATTTCTCCACTCAAAGAGCCGTTTTTACACTACTTTCAGCCTTGACACCGCATTAAATTGTATCAATCTTTGGTTCTACACATCCGCATACGTTCCTACATACTCATAAAGCGGATTTTTATTGATATAATCCGTGTAATAATTGACCTGATTCTCATAACTTAATAACTGTTCTTCTTGATCTGTTGACACCCGGCAGTATGCTGCCATTCTCAGTTTTCGCACCGCCTGTGCTGTTTCTGATTCCGCAGTCAAAATCTGCTTTGCTGGTATAACTGTAATGCTTTTTGCCATTCCGAATCTCCTCCTCAACTACTGTCTGTTCTGTGATGCTCAGTCCCTGCAGTTTTGCATCATCAATCCTTATCCCCTTACATGCCTTGACTCCCTTTTCAATGTAGGTGCTGCAGAGCCATTGGATTTTCTTGTTATAAACCTGTCTGCGCCGGAGTGTTTTTCCGCAGTAAGGGCAAATCAGCATTCCGCTTAACGGGTAGCGGTTCTGAAATTTCATTGTGCTGTCCTGTCCGATATTCCTCTCTCGCTTCCTCTGTTCCCTAGTCTTCTGCACCTTTTCCCATACTTCCGGCGATACAATCGGCTCGTGATTTTCCGAAATGTAATAACTCTGCACTTCCCCTTTGTTTTTTCTGGTACGGTTTCTTTTATTTTCAGGGGCGTAATACTTCTGCAGATGGAAATCCCCTTTGTACTTCTCGTTGCAGAGCATCCCATTGATTGTCCCGCTCTCCCATACAGTTCCCGTTACCGTCTTTACTCCCAGGTAATTAAGCAGCTCACTGATTCTTGACGATCCTATATTCATCAAATACAGGTCAAAAATCAGACTGACAATCTCCGCTTCCTTCCGGTTCACAATCAAATCCCCATATTCATTTTTGTCATATCCGAGGAAGCGGGAGGTTGTAATCATCGCTTCCCCACGTTCGAATTTTTTGTGGATGGACCATTTATTGTTTTCACTCATGCTCCTGCTCTCTTCCTGTGCAAAAGAAGCGAGAACCGCAAGCATCATCTCGCCTTCCCCTGACAAAGTGTTAATGTTCTGTTCTTCAAAAAAAATACCGACACCAAGTTCCTTCAGCTCCCTTGCGAACTTCAGAACGGTGACGGTATTTCTTGCAAACCTCGATATGGACTTTGTAATAATCAGGTCAATCTCTCCCGCCCTTGCCTTTTCCATCATTCTCTGGAACTGCGGGCGGTTCTCACAATAACCGGATATTCCCTGATCAGCAAATACTCCGGCAAATTCATATTCCGGATTTCCAGTGATCAGCCTTTCATAAGCTGCCATCTGATTTTCCAGAGAGTCTTCCTGTCTTCTGCTGTCTGTGGAAACTCTGGCATAGGCGCAAACCCTTTTCTTCTGCAAAACCGAAGCTGGCCGTTTATTGATTACTTTTACCTGCATAATGCATCACTTCCTTCGAAAAATCTTTCCTTAAACTCCTGAATTCTGCAAAAAATGGCTTGTGCATCCTCCGTATTATCAATGCACACCACCTTCACATTGTTCCTGCTGCAAATCAGCATGAACTCCATAAACTGTCCCCAAGCACGGGCTATCGTGGAGGCTTTGATAGTCACCACCGCATCAATCTTCTTTGCTGCAATCTCCGCTTTCAGACGCTTGAATTCCTTTCTGTCCGGATCTGCCCCGGATGCTTCCTCAAAAAATATCTGCAGATTCCATTCCTGTTTTCCGTATTCTTCTGCCAGCCGCCGCATCACATCATCCAGATATTTCTCATAATCCCGATCACGATGGTTTACCCGGCAGTAAAAAGCCGCTTGATTTACCGTTCCTGCAATCATCATATAAACAAGCGCTCCCTTCGTTTTTGGTAGTCTATAAATCACTCTGAACCCCTGTAAAGTCAAGCACTTTAACGGTTTCCACCCACTCTTTTTCCCACTCTGTCCAAACTTGTCAAAGGTAAAAAAGAAAGGCTGACAGTCCCTAAAACCGCCAGCCTGACCGCCTAACACTTCACTGCATAGTCGAGCGAAATCCAGCCGATTCCGCTTTTTAATCTGCCCCATTTGGATGCGCCTTTTCCTTCTGCTTCCTCCACAATGGTGTAAACACCGACAGGAATATACTTCACACGGGCATAATCCGTCCCCGGCCCTTTACGGATATTAAGGTCGGAAATCTTAACCCTGACCGTATAAGGGACTTTCACAGCCGCCGCTTCCGGATAAATGACCGTACCGCTCTCGTCAAAAACAAAATATCCCCCATTGGCATCGGCACACTTTTCGCATTCTCCAAGCTGTGGAATGCACCTTTCTGCGAAGTTTTATCCTCCCATGCCTTCCTGACACGGTACCAGACTTCCTCCTCCCCTGCCGCATCGTACTGCGTCAGATTCCAGCGCACAATGATAGAGCAGAGCTTCTCCGCATAATCCGGCGAGGTGGCATACCCGCCAGCCTTGATGATCTGCGCCGCTTTTTTATAGTCCGTACAGCCTTTCAGACCTTCATACCGCAGCTTGCCGCCATTCTTGGCCCCAAGCAGATATGCGGAATGGTCGGCAATGGATTTCTCCACAGATGGGTACTTACGGAAGTCTGCTGTTATCGTCACATAAGCGCCGTTCTCATATTCCTGTGTTTTCTTTGTATAGATGGAGATACCATCCCACACAGAGCCGTCCCAAGTGTTGCCGGAAAGGGATTTCTTCATGCCGAATACATTATTTGCCTTCTGCGCAAGCTCACTCTTTCCATAGCCGGATTCCAAAATAAACTGTGCAAAAGAAACACTTGCTAAGATGCCGCTTTGCTTCATATCTGCAGTAAATAAGGCTCCTGCTTTTGCAACTGCTTCCTCTTCAGAAAGGTTTGCAAATACAGAAGCCTGAATGCCTGCGGATGTATCCGAGCCGTCCATCGCCGCCTTGACCGCCCTGCGGAATCCGTCCATCGTATATCCCATGCCAAGCTGATTCCATAAATGCTCCGGATCGCCGTGGTTGCTTGCCACGCCCCGGCTGTGTCCCTCCTTATGGGAAATAATTACCCCGTCCGCCAGCGGATCAAGCTGGAACTTTTTGCAGAGCATCGCAAACAGCTCCACCGCTGTCTCATACGTCCGTTTTGCCGCTGCCTTTGCCGCAGCCGTATCAGAGCAGGTAAAGTTCGCCCCACCCGTATATTTGATACAGGCCGGTTCGCACATCTCCACGCCGATGTGGGTATTGTTGCCGCTGCCCTTGCTGCCGGAGCCGCAGTGCCACCCACGGTGGTCCCACGGAAGCGTCTGGTACGCCGTGCCATCGTTTCCGTCAATGAAGCCATGCACACATGCGCTTGTAAAATCCGCCCTGTTCCAACTGCTGATAAATACGGATGCCCGTGGCTGCGGGCATCCCACGGAATGGAGCATCAGCCCCTTTACCGTGATCTTCCTCCCCGCCGCATAGCAGGGATTTTTTGTTAAAAATGACTGTACCAGCTTCATAATCACTCATCCCCCTTTTCATTCTCCGCCCGGTCATGGAGTTGCTCCAGCACCGCCTTCATCTTCTCCGGGATGGGAAGCCCCAAGTGCGCCGCATTTTCCAACAGGCTCACGCCCTCATTGGAGATATAGAAGAAGATTACTGCGGTACGCAGCACGCTCCCTGTTCCGATAACCTGCAAATCGAGGATATTGGCAATCCCCACAAGCAGAAAAATCAGCACTTTCCGGCAGATGCCCTTAAAGCCCACCTCGCTGGACAGCTTCTTATCCACCGCCGCGCACATCACGCCCGTGACATAATCCACCACGACAAATGCGATGAGCGCATACAGCAGGCCGTCACAGCCGCCCAAGAAGTAGCCGAGCCACCCTCCGATGGCAGTAAAAATGAGCTGAATCGTGTTCCAAAATTCCTTCATAGCGAAACCTCCTTAAAATGATTTTTTGGTATAGTCATGCAGAAAATCTGCATGACTGACGCGGTATTCGCCAGATAGAAATGCAAGCATTTCTGCATGGCTCATTACTCGCGCAAAAAGCGGCTGCCCGAAAACAACCGCTGATTCCCATGAAAACACCAATGTCTTTTTATACAAACTTTCCTTCACATCTTTGTTGGATTTTTGCCCCTGTTCCGCTTGCTATTTCCTGCGCTTAGAGTGATTAATAACACTACCAAAAACGCCGCCCAAAGGGCAGCACAGAAAGGAGACATTTTTATGCAGACAAAAAACTTAAAAGTAGCTTACATCAGCCGACAGACAAAATACTCTTATACATCCGTCCCGAAAATCCAGATGGAGGGGAAATGGCTTGAGGAGCTTGGCTTTGCCATCGGCACGCTCCTCAAGGTGGAGTTTGAGGAAGGCTCCATCCGCATCCGCCCCCTGACTGCAGAGGAAACGGCAGAACGCAGACAGCAGGAACTGAAAGCCGAGCTTGACCGCAAAGCTGCGGAACTAAGGCAGGCGCAGCTCGGCCTTGCCGCCGCCTATGCCGGCCTTTCCCCTGAGCTTTCCCAAGTTGCAGAACCCACCTCCCCGTATTCTTCTTCCGGCAGGAAGTCCAGAAAATCCAAATAACCATCTGCCCACCCATAACTCCAACACTTTCCATTTTGCAGGGGACATCTCTCCCCTGCTTTTTTATGCTTCTTCCTCTGTCAGCGTATAAGTGATCTTCATCGTCTTATCGACAGTTTTGACCACCGCCGAGGAGAGGTTGTTGATGGAAGCAAGGTACGGCGTCAGAAGATACGCTGTCCTATATTCGCTCCCATAACTGCCGCCCCATCCAAACAGGAAATGCTTATACTGGAACAGCGGCGTTGCCGCATCGTTCAGCCTGACGCTTCCCTGCGTATAGATAACTTCATCCCCGGCAGTGATCTGGAAATCCCCAGCTACAATTAAGTCCCCAATCAAAGTCATATATACTTCACAGGAGCCGGAATCGCACAGCGGCTTCCACTTGAAAGTAAAGCCGAATTCAATCAGCGTAACATCCGTCTGATTGGAAAGGTTGATCCGGTAAATCCCCTTCTTATCATAGGCAAGGGCATACAGGTACCCATTCCGCACACAGCATTTGACCACCCTCTCCGGATAAGTGCTGCCCCCGTCCCTGTTCCCCACATCCATCAGCTTCGCATTGGACAGCGTCCACTCCCCTTCCGTAAAGGAATAGTCCGTTTTGGAAATCTTTATCCACAGCAGAACGGCATCGCCGGAAGAATTTCCTTCATTGGAAAAACCGTACCAATACCCGTCTTGGCCGTCCATGAATTCCCCGTAAAGCGTGTAGCTCCCAAGAAAATAAAATGTCTGGGTGGTCAGCACCTTATCCTCCAAAACAGTGCAGGTGGAATCATCCAGCTTCTCATTTAACCCGATGCCAAATATCGGAATCCGGATTTTCCTGATCCGCACGCTGGAATCCTCTGACGTAATGGAATAGAGCAGATTGTTCTCAAAATCCACCTCCACCGTTTCAAACAGCACCATCTGCTGATCCTTTGCGATGTCCCCGATATCCGCCGCTTTTAACTGCAGGAAGGTGCTGGCGTCCCCCACAAGGCTTCCGTACCCGTTTTCCCCGCCTTTGGCACTTGTCAGTGCCATTGCAGCAATCGTCCCGTTCCCCTGACTCGGCGTAAACTCCCATACGAATTTATACCCGTTTTCCAGAGCCTTGCTCTCCGTCAGGTTCATGCTCCCACGCGCCGTATTTGCCGTGGAATTTACATTGTTGGAGGCATAGGCCACCGGAAGGTTATCTGACAGAGTGTAAATATTATCGGCGTTCTCTTCCAGTGTCTTGGGGAAAAGTAGAATGCCGCCAATCATATTCGGGCAGATCGGAAACAGGTTTCCATTCCACATGATTGCATCATCATACTCCCCTGTCGCTTTGTAAAAAATCCCCATCGGATTCAAACCGAGGATATTATTGACTGCATTCGTTACCATATTTTCTTCCGTGATAGTCTCTGTCTCAGAAGTATTTACATCCGTCAGTTCCACGACCATCGTTCCTTTTAATCTCATTTCAGACCTCCTGTTCCATGACCACAGGGCGGCAGAATGCACCGATGGCATATTTCTCCGCCACATGGTCACTGTAGCTTCTCTGTACCAGCTCCATTGTTTCCATTTTTATGGTTTCGCCATATCCCTTCGCCTGAATGCCTCCGCCGATCTCAAACCTTACCGTTGTTTCTTCTATATTGATCTTGCCGTCCCATGCCGCCGCTGCTGCCATTGCCTGTCCGCTGACCGCAGCGATGCATCCTCCGGTATCTACACTTCCTGTTCCGTTTGCCATCCGCAGATACACCTCAAAGGTATTCGTGATATTCGGCACGACATCAGCAATCGGATAATAAAGGGAGAGGATGTGCTTTCCGCTGTGCCAGGTCTCTGCCGGATGGTGGAGTAATATTTCCTCATCATTGAATACAAAGGTCACAATAACTTCTGCCATGCCGTCCTCTTTCCATGTGACCGGAAGTTCCACCTCCACCGTAACCGTTCCTGCATCCGTTTCCGTTCCGTCAGATGTATTATCTCCGGTATCTGCTTCTGTTCCGTCAGATGCACTTTTCCCCGCCCCGGCGGATGCAGATGGTATCACAATGCTCCCCTTTGCACTTGCTTCCCGGTCTGCCTGTACCGCATTCACATCCACAAGCACCTGCCCGAAGAACTGTACATGGGTTTCCTCCGATGACGCAAACTCAATGCTGATAATCCGCACATCGCTGTCAGCGATTGTATAAGCGAAGGCATTCGTAAATGTGTGTATGCCGATCTTCCCCGCTTCGATCTGGTTCAGCAGCCCGGAAATATTCTTGTCATTCTTGCTCTTTGCCTGTGCAAGCCGGGGATTCTTTCCCACACACCGGATGGACTGCCTTCCTCCGATGCGGTGTTCAATGGATGTAATGCAGGCTGTCTGCGTACCGTCTGTCTGGCCGCCGGAAAAAGTCAGCACATCCCCCAAGTCCAGCGCCGGATTCCCTATCGTGGACGAATCAAACGGGACATAGGATATTACCGACAGATCGGCAAGGATATTTTCACAGAGCATCCTCCGTGTTTCCTCAAGCCCGAACTGCAGAAGCGGGTTGACTCCAAGATTCATGGTCAGTCCGTCATCTGTTTCCAGCGCATAATATTCCGCTGTCTGCGTCCGCAGGTTTGTAGAGCTGACTGCCGTGTATCTCGTAATAAAATCAGAGAAACTGCTGGAAAACCTATGCTTTCCCATTATCTCCAATACCGGGGCCGTACCGTATTTTCGAAGTTCAAGGCGTCCCTCCCTGTTCATGCAGAAAAATCCGCCCAACACCTGCGCCACGAAATACAGCACATCCCGGTACGTTTCAATATCATTTTCCGGGTAGATGGAAAGAAGCTCCACCCCATTCGGCATCGCTTCAATCTCCTGTTTTGTATGAGCAAGCTCCACATCACAGGCCCCGCAGCACAGTTCCAGAAACGCATACGCATTCCCCACGGTTTCAAACCCGTTAAAACTCTTTTCAAACCGGAGCATATAATCATATGCTTTCAGTTCCAGTGTTTTCAGATGCCTGTTCGCTTCGCTGACTTCAAAGACGCCCATCGGAATTTCCTCAAAACTCCTATCCGGCAGCCGGAAATGGCAGGACAGCTCCACCTTCGCATCCTCCAGCGTATAACGGTCAATCTGCGAAAAGAGCGTGATCCCCATCTCAGCCGCATACACCGTCCCAATTTCCAGCTCCGTACTCCCGCAGCACTGTGCAGTAATATATCCGCTCCCCTTCACAATATCCCGGTACCCGAAAGGATATTCTTTTCCGGCTTTTGTCGTAATCTTCCCCGTCCAGTAATATTCTCTGGTGTTCTCCTGCACCGCCTGCAGGAATGCCTCGCTTACCGGGTACATGAAAAACACCCCTTTCCTCTACAATTCATTCAGTGTAAATGACACCGTCCACAGCCCTTTTTTGGATGTGTCCTTATACAGCTTCGCCTTAAAACCCGTGACATACATCTCGGTCTCCTTTAATGCAAGTTCTTCTGTATCAAAATACTGCACGGCAATCTTTTCCTGCTTGGAAAACGCTGTCAGACGCGCAAGCCATGCGGCGCTGACAGAGAAAGCCACGGCAATCGTGACCACCCCCGTCCTTACCACATCCCTCTGTGTCGTTCCTTCCTCCGTCTCGCCGCCGGAATCCGCCTCCACATCGTCAAGGCTTAAGTCATACGAATCAGGAAGCGGAAGAGCCACGCCTTCCATTTTTAGATACTGCATAAATGCCATTCCCTATCTCCCTCCGCTCCTTAAATTCGTCCTCTGCTGTGCGCTTACCACAATCTCATCCAGCATTGCTCCGCCAAGATAAACGGGGATGACGATATCCCCGGCCTTCCCGTTCATATCCCGGATAGCCGCCGTAATCGCCGATGCCAGTCCTGCCAGACTGCTGCCGGATACTGCTCCTGCGGAACTTTCCATCTCTGCCGCGCCGGACACTTCCCCCGGACGGATGACCATATCCTCCGACACGCTTCGGACGGCCTTTTCGATAAGCCCACGGCTCCCTTCTATTCCTTTGGCAAGCCCTCTCATAAAGTCCGGCATCCAAGATTCATACTCGGTCAGCGGCCCTTCATCCGGCACGGAGAAATGCAGGAAGGATTTGATCTTCTCTGCCACACTCTAATATCAGCACATCCTAGTGGCTGTCTTTACAAGTCAGTCCCATTATTTCATTTTTATCATCATCCATTATCCGACACAGGCATTTGTTGTTGCTTTTCCTATGTGAACAGGAATATCCTCTTTTGTAATCATACATTTGTGAAGCACCACCACATCTTCCCTGACTTCCGATTCTGTCTTACAGACAAAACATTTCTTATTCCACGGACAATTCTTTGTGCATCTATGTACCACGCCATCTGCCATGTGTCCCACCTCCAATCAAAATACGACAGTTTTCTCTCTTTCACTATTATTCTATGTTTCAAAACAGTTTTTATTTCATTGTTTTGGAATATTTTTCAAGTTTTTTCATAAAATATTCTGAAACCTTTTTTACCCGTAAAAGGTGTACCCAATGTAATCACAAGCTCTTCCTGATTTGCAAGAAATATATCGTTTAAATAACTTGTTCGCTAACTAGCGAACGTTATTCTCAAAAAAATATGCGGACCGTTATGCAATCCGCATATTCCTACCTTCTTCTAATAATTCCCAATCAAATCATAAGAAAACATATTCAGAACATCCGCATCCAGTTTTGTTTCCCCTGAAATATATCCAAGCTGCTTCAGTCTATATCCAGCGGCTTCAAAAGATACGTTAAAAACAGATGCCACTTTTTCTATCATTGCATAACAAAGTAATCTCTTTGGCAAATTCAGATTCCCGAAGTTCTCTGCTACCAATCGTACTATTGATTCCGGCATCAAAATTGCTGAAGATAATGCATTCGCCTGCCATTCCATCCAATCCCTGAGTATTCCGGTCTCCGTGGGTTCTTCCGCAATTATCCGTTTTCCTATTGATTATTTATCCTCAGGTGCTATGATATATTCAAAATAGTTTGCTGGAGGACTCGTATGCGTATAAGTACAGAACTGGCATTGCAAAGCTTTTACCCACCAGAACTGGAAGTTGCAAATATCTGCCAGACAGACACTGAAATCCATATTAAGATGTTTGCCCGGTCAAAAAGC
>Ga0129309_1001073_pt1 | contig 15835 bp, 18 predicted proteins | sample L1105metagenome_FD_94439 | JGI IMG/M metagenome (GOLD analysis project Ga0129309, IMG submission 94439) | Ring-tailed lemur group fecal microbial communities from Wisconsin, USA - L1105 metagenome | ecosystem: Host-associated > Mammals > Digestive system > Large intestine > Fecal | place: USA...
TGCTCAATTAGTGGGAGTTTCAGATCGAACAATTCGTTCTGATATAGATGCAATTAATAAACATTTTGAAGATGAACTCATTGCCTCTAATATGCGAAAAGGCTATTTCATGAATGTTGATAAATATGCTCATATTTCTGCTAAGATGGAAGAAGATATACCACAATCTCCTGAACAAAGATGTATGTATATTTTACAGCAACTCCTTCTTCATGAAGGTGGCATCAATTTAACTTTTTTACAAGAAGATATTTATGTCAGTGGCTATTCAATAGAAAACGATATTAAAAGAGTACGTAATGAACTAAAAAAATATCCCAGTCTTAAATTAGCCAGAGTTAAAAATTATATATATTTAAAAGGTGATGAAATTGATAAAAGACATTTACATAAAGAATTGTTATCTAAAGAAACACAGGGAAACTTTTTAAATTTAAATAAAGTTGCACAGTTTTATAAAGATTTTGATTTAGTCAAAGCAATTGATATATTAATAGAAGTCCTAAAAAAATATCATTATTCCATTAAAGAAACAATGTTTTCAATGCTGATACTTCATATCGGTATTAGTATTGAAAGAATGATCAATTATCAGTTCTATAAAACAGAAACAAATAAAATAGAAGTCAAAGAAACCATTGAATATCAAATCGCTAAAGAATATTATGAAAGATTACAAGAAATCATTCATTTAGAGCTATATGAAGATGAAATATGTTTGCTGGCATTATTAATATCAAATAAAAGTGGACAGTATTCGCCACATCATATACAAATACAAGAAAATAATGTTGATATTGATGATTTAATATATCAATTAGTAACTCCAATCAGCAAAAAAACACATATAGAATTTCTAAATGATGAAGATTTTATTTCTGGATTAAAAATGCATTTACAAGGTTTGATAGATAGATATAATCAAAATGTTATTGCTGATAATCTCTTTGTACAGGATATTAAGAAAAATTATCCTCTAGTATTTGAAATGGGTGTATCAGCAGGAAAAGTATTAGAAGATTTATATAATATAACAATTAATGAATCAGAAATGGGATTCATTGCTTTGCATTTTGGAGCATCATATGAAAGATTGAACTTTAACAATAAATTAAGAGCGGTGATGATTATTCCATATGATCAAAACTTTTCTTCTTTATGTCAAAGTAAAATAGAAAATATCTTTAGTGAAAGATTAGAAATCGTAGATACGCTGTATATTTTTGAAGAAGCAGAAGTGTTAGCGTTAAATCCAGATTTATTAATTACTTTAACACCATTAACTCATGAGTTGGATATTATGACAATACAAGTCAGTATGTTTATTAACAGTGATGATGAATCAACTATCTTTCAAGCAATAACGAAATTAGAAAAGAAAAGATTCCAAAGTAAATTTAATCGAAAAATATCACAGTTAATTAATCCAGAATATTTTTATATAGATTTAGATAAACACACTTCAACAGAAGTTATAGAATATATGTGCGATAGATTATATGAAGGTGATATAGTCAATAAAAATTTTAAAAACGGAGTATTAAAACGAGAAGAAATGTCACCAACATCATTTGTATATTCATTTGCGACACCACACTCATTCAGTGATTGTGTCAATATCCCTACTATTTCTGTAGCACTATTAAAAAATCCTGTAGATTGGGGAGCATATAAAGTTAAACTTGTCATTCTATTAGCAATCAATGAAGCTGATAATGATATAATGAAAATATTCTTTGATTGGCTAAGTAATGCAATTGGAGAAGCTGATCTTTTTTCAAGTTTGCTAGAAGCAAAAAATTATCAGGATTTTATTCAAAAAATTACGAAAAATAATAAGGAGTAAGGCTTTTATGAAAAAAATATATTTATTATGTAGCAATGGAATGTCAACAAGTATGTTAGCAGCTATGATGCAAAGTTGTGCAAATAGTCATAAATTACCAATAGAGATAGTAGCATATCCACAAAGAGAACTAGGTAGTATTTTAAAAGAAAAATCCCTCCCTGATGCAATTTTATTAGGACCTCAAGTGCGCTACCTTTTAGAAGATACAAAAGAAAACTTTGATTATTTAAATATCCCTATATTAGTTATTGATCAGGAAGATTATGGTATGTTAAATAGTGAAAAAGTTTTAAAACAAGCTATATTAGCGATGAAAAAAGCAAAAGCCAAAAAATAAGTATTTATGAAGATGGATTATCCATCTTTTTTTAATGTTTTCCTAATAGTTAGGAAGTTTCATTAAAAATATTGAATAAAAATAATAGTAAAATGTAAATAGAGAAAGTAGAACATTTAATAAATGACGAATAATAGGAGAGTGAAACAAAAAATGAAAAATAAACAACGAAATAAAAGAAAGTTAAGTAAAAACGAAATAAAAAGAAAATATTATGAAAGTGCCGGAAATATCAAAAGATTAGCAGCATATGCGATTGATTGGTATATTACAAGTTTATTAGTCATGGCTCCTGTAGCATTGTTATATAGTGTTGAAACAGGGAAAAAAGCATTGGCGATAGATATAGGACTATTATCTTTGCCTTATGCTGGTATTGCTTTTGTGATTGGTTTTATTTTATCTGTTTTTTATCTTGTTTATAAACCTTTAAAAACAGGACAAACTTTAGGAAAAAAAGCATTATCAATCAAGATTGTTAAAATGGATGGAAAAGATGTTGATTTAAAAACAATGCTCATAAGAGAAATTATAGGTGTTATTGTTATAGAAGGTGTCATGTTTACTATCAGTACATATTTTCATGAAATGATTGCGATGATTATGCATTTGCCATATTCAAATTATGTTGCTTATGCATTTATGGCAGTCTTGGTGGTTTCAATCATTATAGCTATTATCAAACCAGAAAAGAGAATGATACATGATTATTTAGCTGGAACAAAAGTAATCACTTTGAAATAAGTTCCTAATTATTAGGAAATGATTTTAGAATAAAAAATATTTAATTTTGTCATAATGTATATGGTCAAAGAAAAAGGAAGGAGGATAGAAAATGAAAAGAGTGTATTTATTCTGCAGTGCAGGAATGTCAACAAGTATGTTAGCAAGCAAAATGCAAACAGTAGCTGATAATCATAAGTTACCGATTGAAGTAAAAGCTTTTCCAGATGGAAAAGTAGATGAAATCGTAGAACAATTTCATCCTGATGTGATTTTATTAGGACCTCAAGTCAAATATAAATTTGATGATATTAATGCTAGACATGGTCAAAACGTTCCAGTACAGGTTATTGATCAGCAGGCTTATGGTGTTATGGACGGAGAAAAAGTATTAAAGTCTGCTATTCGTTTAATGAAACAAAATAAAAAATAAGGGAGAAAAGGATTATGATTAAAAAGTTAGAATCAATATTTATGCCTCTTGCTGAATCAATTGGTAAAAATAAATATTTGATGTCAATTCGTGATGGGTTCTTAGTATCAACGCCATTACTTATTATTGGGTCTATATTCTTGTTAATTGGAAACTTTCCAATAACAGCATGGACTGATTTTATTGAAGCTCAGGGATGGGCTGGATTTATTGGAAAACCAGCAAGTGCTACATTTGATATTATGGCAATTTTAGCTGTCATTGGTATTGCATATGCTTTTGCAGGACGCATGAACGTAGATAAGATTTTCGGAGCAGCAACTGCATTAGTAAGCTGGTTTATTGTTATGCCATTTACTATTGATAAAGTGTTAGAAACAGGTGAAACTATTACAGTTAGTGGTATTCCATTTGGCTGGGTAGGATCTAAAGGTATCTTTATCGGTATTGCCTGTGCATTTTTATCAGTACATATTTATGCATGGGTTAACTCTAAAGGCTGGGTTATTAAAATGCCAGATGGTGTTCCACCAACAGTTGAACAATCTTTCTCAGCATTGATTCCAGCAGGAGTTGTTGCTACTGTATTCTTTGCAATTAACTGGATTTTTGCATTGACTCCATATGGAAGTGCATTCCAGTTCGTATTTGAAATTTTACAAGCACCATTACTTTCTTTAGGAAATACATTAGGAGCAATGGTTATTGCTTATATCTTCTTACATTTCTTCTGGTTCTTTGGAGTTAACGGAGGATCTGTAGTAGGTGCAGTATTTAATCCAATTTTACAAACATTATCTGCACAAAATGCTTCTGCATTACAAGCAGGACTTCCAATTCCAAATATTATTTCACAACAATTCCAAGACTTATTTGCTACATTTGGAGGTTGTGGTTCAACATTATCATTATTAATCGCAATGCTATTATTCTGTAAATCAAAACGTGTTACAGAACTTGCTAAATTATCATTAGTACCGGGTATCTTTGGAATTAATGAACCAATCGTATTTGGTTTACCAATTGTGTTAAACCCAACAATTTTAATTCCATTTATGCTAGTACCTACAGTAAACATTGTTATTTCATATGTTGTCATGAGTATTGGGCTTGTACCATATTGTAATGGTATTCAATTGCCATGGACAACACCAGTTGTTATTTCTGGTTTCTTATCAACTAACTGGGCAGGAGCACTCTTACAGGCATTCTTATTAGTATTAGGAGTATTTATTTACTTACCATTTATCAAGATTATTGATAAACAATATTTACAAGAAGAAGCTAACGCAGTAAATACTGTCGAAGAAGATGACGACTTCTCATTAGATGATTTAGATTTTGATGATTTATAAGAAAAAGGTGATAAAATGAAAGTGGTAATGATTTTTGATCAAATTCAAGCAGGTGCTGGAACAAAAGATGATAAAATGGTTCCTCTAGCAGGGAAAAAGGAAGCATTAGGACCAGCAGTTATGATGCAGCCAATGTTAAAAGAAGTTGACGGACATATTATGGCTTGTTTATATTGTGGAACAGGAACATATGAAGCTAACAAAGCAGAAGTCAGCAGAAAATTATGTGCCATGGTAAAAAAATTAAAACCTGATATTGTTATGTGTGGACCAGCATTTAATTATATTGATTATGGTGCTATGGCAGCAAAAATCGCTTATGACATCAATACAACAACAGATGTCAAAGCTTTTGCGGCAATGTCTAAAGAAAATGAAGAAACAATTCATGAATATAAAGATAAAGTTGCTATAGTTGAAACACCTAAAAAAGGCGGATTTGGATTAAATGATGCTTTACGAAATATGTGTACACTAGCTAAAGCAAAAGTGAATAATGAAGATACAACTGCTTTAGAAAAAGAAATTTGTTTTCAATAAGAAAGACAGCAGTTCAAAGCTGCTGTCTTTTTAAAAGAAGGAGGAAAAGACGATGTGGGGTATGATTGCCACTTGGAGAATGGCTGTTGAAGGGATAACAGAAGGTTCTCATATTTTAAAAGATAAAGGAAGTGCCGGCGATGCTATTGAAACAGCAATCAAAGCAGTAGAAGATTTTGAATATTATAAATCAGTTGGATATGGTGGACTTCCTAATGAAGAAATGGAAGTTGAATTAGATGCAGCTTATATGGACGGAGATACTTTTGATATTGGTGCAGTAGCTGCTATTAAAGATTTTGCGAATCCAGTTTCGATTGCCAGAAGATTATCAAAAGAAAAAGTAAATAATGTCTTAGTGGCTGAAGGAGCAGAAAAATTTGCTCATAAAGAAGGATTTGAAAGAAAAAATATGTTAACAGATCGTGCTAAAATACACTATCGTAACCGTGTTAAAGAAGTAAGAGAACAAGAAATCAAACCATATGCCGGACATGATACAGTAGGAATGGTATGTTTAGATAGTCATGGTAAAATGACTGCAGCAACTTCAACAAGCGGTTTATTTATGAAGAAAAAAGGTCGTGTTGGAGATTCACCTATTTCTGGCTCTGGTTTTTATGTAGATAGTAAAGTCGGTGGAGCAAGTGCTACAGGTCTAGGTGAAGATTTAATGAAAGGTTGTATTTCTTATGAAATCGTTAGATTAATGAAAGAAGGAATGCACCCACAAACTGCCTGCGAAACAGCAGTTAATCAATTAGATAAAGAATTAAAAGAAAGACGTGGACAAGCTGGAGATTTATCTTTAATTGCGATGAATAATAAGGGTGAATGGGGAGTTGCTACAAATATAGAAGGTTTCTCTTTTGCCGTTGTTACAGAAAATGAAGAACCAACAGTTTATTTAACAAAGAATGTTGATGGAAAATGTATTCATGAAATTGCCAGCCAAGAATGGTTAGATAATTATATGAAAACAAGAATGGCACCATTGGAAGAAAAATAATATGGAAGATTTAATTATAAAGAAAATAGAAGAATTATCTGCTAAAATGATAGCAGATATAAAAACTATTGTTCAAATTGACAGTGTAGAAAGTACGGCTTTAGAAGATGCTCCTTTTGGAAAAGGTGTCAAAGAAGCATTAGATACAACATTAAAAATATGTGAAAAATTAGGTTTCCAAACAAAAAATATTGATAATTATATTGGCTATGCTCAACTCGGTGAAGGTGATGATTATATCTGTGCGATAGGACATTTAGATGTTGTTCCAGTTGGTGTTGGCTGGAAAAATCCACCATTTAGTGGACATGAAGAAAATGGTTATATTTATTCAAGAGGAATTTTAGATAATAAAGGACCAATTATGACTTGTTTATATGGGACATATGCTTTAAAAGAATTAGGCATTCAACTCAATAAACCAATTCGTATTATTTTTGGCTGTGATGAAGAAAGTGGATTTGAAGATTTAAAATATTATTTAACAAAAGAAAAACCACCAATTATGGGCTTTACTCCTGATTGCAAATATCCTGTTGTATATGCTGAAAGAGGGAGAGCAGTTATTGAAATAAAAACAAATGATGTTAAAGAATTTTATCAAATGGTCAATACATATTTTATGAATGCTAAAAATAATGGTGAAACATTAGGATTAGATTATCAAGATCAAGAATTTGGTGTCAGTGAAATACGTAATTATCATTTAAAATATGAAAATAATCAACATATTTTCTCTTTTGCTCTAAGTTATCCTGCTGGTATGGATATAGATAAAGCATTACAGGGAATTAAAGATAAAACACATATGGAAGTTGATATAGTGAGTCACTATTTACCTGTTAGATTTGATAAAGATTGTTTTATGGTCAAACAAATGCAAAAAGCATATGAAAAAATCACTCATTTAGATGGTACACCAGTAACAACAACAGGAGGAACGTATGCAAAATTAATGCCAAATATTGTTCCTTTTGGACCTAGTTTTCCGGGTCAAAAAGGTATTGGACATTTACCAAACGAATGGATGAAAATAGATGATTTAATTTCTAATGCCAAAATATATGCTTTAGCTTTGTATTATCTGGCAAAAGGAGAATAATTATGGAAAAAATAGTAGAAATTTGTTGTGGTAGTTATTATGATGCTTTGCAAGCCTATAAAGGTGGAGCAAAGAGAGTTGAATTAAATAGTGGTTTGCATTTAGGTGGCTTAACACCATCTATCGGTTCTTTAAAATTAACGAAAAAAAATACAGATTTAAAAGTCATCTGTATGGTAAGAACAAGAGGTGCAGGTTTTCATTATTTAGCTGAAGATTTTGAAACAATGTTAGAAGATTGCAAAATGCTCATGCAAAATGGTGCTGATGGTATTGCTTTTGGCTGCTTAGATGAAAATGGAAATATTGATATAAGTCAAACAAAACAAATGATTGCTATTATTAAAGAATATAATGGTGAAGTTGTTTTTCATAGAGCATTTGATTGTGTAAGTCATCCTTATCAAAGTATAGAAACATTGATTGAATTAGGTGTTGATAGAGTTTTAACAAGTGGGTTAAAAGCCAAAGCTATGGAAGGTATTGATTTAATTAAAGAATTACAAGAAAAATATGGAGATAAAATACAAATTCTTGCTGGTTCAGGAATGAATGCAGGGAATACTAAAGAAATGATGGATTATACAGGTATTCATCAAGTTCATAGTTCTTGTAAAGATTGGATCAATGATCCAACAACATCTGGTGAAAATGTCACATATAGTTATGCCACTTCACCACATGAAAATGATTATGATGTAGTTAGTCAAGCATTAGTTGAAACTCTCATGAATAGTATATGAAATTAAAAAATATAAGAAAAAATAAAAAAGTAAGATTTTTTATTACCTTATTTTGTGTTATTATCGCTGCCTTTTTACAGGCTTATGTGATTAAAGTTTTTATCAGACCGGCTAATTTGTTATCAAGCGGTTTTACGGGGGTTGCTATACTTATTGAAAAGATTACATCAACATATTTTGGGTTTTCTTTTTCTACTTCACTAGGAATGATTTTATTAAATGTACCAGTAGCGATCATTTGATATAAAAGCATTAGTCCTAAATTTACTTTTTTCTCCCTATTAGAAGTATTTTTAGCTAGTTTTTTCTTAAATATAATAGATTTTGCTCCAATTTTTGATGATATATTATTAAATATAGCATTTGGTGGCTTTGCTTATGGAATATTAACAGTTATTGCGTTAAAAGGAAACGCTTCAACAGGTGGTACAGATTTTATTGCTTTGTATGTTTCTAATCGTAAAGGTAAGTCAATTTGGGGATATGTATTTGTTTTTAACACAATGATATTAATTATATTTGGAACTATGTTTGGTTGGGAACACGCAGGATATTCTATACTATTCCAATTTATCTCTACCAAAACAATTGATTCATTTTATCATAGATATGAACGTGTAACATTACAAATAACAACAACACATCCACAAGCTATAATTGATGCTTATATCAAAGAATATCGTCATGGTATTTCTAAAATCAATGCTACAGGCGGTTATAGCAAAAAAGAAATGGCTTTGCTTCATACAGTTGTATCAAGTTATGAAGTACAGGATATTGTTGATTCTCTAAGAAAAGTTGATTCACATATGATTGTTAATGTATTAAAAACAGAAAACTTTTTTGGCAGCTTTTATCAAGCTCCTATTGATTAAGACAATGAGATCATCCATTGTCTTTTCAATTTATTATTTTATAAAATGAATATAATCAATAAAATGTTAATGTATTAAAAATATGCTTTATTGTTAAAGAAATCATTTCGATGCTATAAATATGAATAATGATTAATATTCAATTCATTTTCTATAATTATAATGTCAATAAGGAAATGAGGCATATTATGAATAAAGAGTTAACGAAAATAACAGAAAAAAGAGATAAATTTATTAAAGATAATATAATAACAGATAAAAATCTTAATTTAATGTCAGAAAACATTTTACCATTAGAAACACTCATGACATATTATAGATGTGCAATTATGGAAGTTGAAACAAAATTTAAAGTACTCAATGAACAATTCTCTTTAAGATATGATAATAACCCTATAGAAACAATCAAAAGTCGTGTTAAATCACTAGATGGAATATTAAAAAAGATAAAGAAAAAAGATTTACCTTTAACTTATAATGCGATAGAAAATGAAATATATGATATAGCAGGAGTAAGAGTTATCTGTTCATTTGTAGAAGATGTTTATTTAATTGCAGATTGTTTTTTAAAACAAGATGATATAACGTTGCTTTCTATTAAAGATTATATTAAAAATCCTAAACCAAGTGGTTATCGTAGTTTACATCTTATTATAGAAATACCAATCTTTTTAGAAAATGAAAAAAGAATGATGAAAGTAGAAGTACAATTAAGAACACTGGCAATGGATTTATGGGCAAGTCAAGAACATAAATTAAGATACAAAAAGGAAATTCCAGAAGAAGAACAGGATTATTTACAAAATGAATTAAATAAAGTTGCCCAAACATTAAGTGAAATTGATATTCATATGGAAAGCTTAAATAAACGTATTCATGATAAACAATATCATAAAGAAGTACAAGAATCACGAAATAATATTCATAATCTATTACCGGTATTTATAAAATAATAAAAAGTCACTGAGTGTGACTTTTTTAAATATGAAATCAATACCAAAAGAATATAAAATATTATATAATGAAGCTACGAGGAGGACATGACATGAAAAAAGTATTCTTTTTTGATATAGATGGAACACTGGCAATAAGACATGATGTTCCTGAAAATAATAAAAAAGCGTTGCAATTATTAAAAGATAAAGGATATTTAACTTTTATATGTACTGGTAGAGCACCGTTTTATGCAAAAAAATTATTTGGTGATATGGTAAGTGGATATATATGTTGTAATGGTAGATATATTTTATATAATAATGAAAAATTGCATGGAGAAGCTTTTACAGAAGATGAAATAGCGTGGTATTTAAAGAAGTTTAAAGATGAAAATTTTGGGGCATTGTTAGTGAGTGATGATGTTTCCATGTGTTTTGATTTAGCCAAGCATGAAATTGAAGATGCCAAAAAAGATTATGGAAAAAAACATATTGCTGAATATGATGCAAGTTTACCTGTTTATACTTTTGATATATTCTATCATCATATTGATAATAGAAAACGCATGATAGATGTTTTTAAAGACAAGTTATTGATTAATGATCATAATGGCTGTGGTAATTGTGATTGTTCAACAATTGGATATGATAAAGGAAATGCAATTGCCTATATTTTAAATCATTTTCAAATAAATAAAGATGATGCTTATGCTTTTGGTGATGGTTATAACGATCAGGCAATGTTTAGAGAAGTCAATAATTGTATTGCTATGGGAAATGCTGTTGATAAGCTAAAGGAAAAAGCAACATTTATTACTGATGATGTGGATAAAGATGGTATTACAAAGGCATTGGTTCATGAAGGAATTTTTGATAATATAAAATAATGGAGGAATTTATGAAAAAGATAGTCATTACAGGTGGTTCAGGATTTGTTGGTACACGTTTTAAAAAGATGTATGAACATATTTATGATATTAAAGCATTAAGTTCTAAAGATTTGGATATTACTAATGAAGAAGCTGTTAATAAATATATGGATAAAGAAAAGCCGGATTATGTTTTTCATTTTGCAGGCTTAGCTAATCAGCAATATTGTATTGATCATCCTAATCAAGCATATGCTGTTAATGTTTTAGGTGCTTTATATATGGCAAAAGCCTGTCAAAGATTAGGGGCAAAGATGGTATTTTCATCAACAGAACAATTATTTAATGGCTCTCAAGAAAAAGGACCATATACAGAAAAAAGTCAGCCAGTTCCTAATACAGTTTATGGAAAAAATAAATGGGAAGTTGAACAAAAATTACCAGAAATTTTAAAAGAGTGCTGGGTAGTTAGATTTACTTGGATATTTGGCTTACCAGAAAAGGATTGTGCAGGTGGTTCTAATATTTTAATGGATACATTAAAATCAATCTTATATAATCAACCCATATATACATCACAATTTGAATTTAGAGGGATGAGTGATGTTGATGAGATATGTCAAAATCTTGTTAGATTACTAGAACTTCCTTATGGTACTTATCATATGGGCTCAACTAATAATGAGGGGCGATATGACATCGTTAAATTTATTATGGAAGAAATTGGTTTATCAAAAGAAAGAATAGAAGAACTATTAATTATAGATAATTCAAAATATAATGAAAATAATCCTCGTGAATTACGATTAGATAATAGTAAAGCTAAAAATGCTGGAATGGAATTTACTGATACAAAAGAAGCTATTCATAATTGTTTAAAAAGATTTTCAATCATTTAAAAGTCTTGTGAGCAAGACTTTTTTACTTTGATAGAAAATATGATATTATAAAATAGATTTAAGAGGTAATATTATGATAAAAATAGATTTGATTACAGGTTTTTTAGGCTCAGGAAAAACAACATTTATAAAAAAATATGTGCAATATTTATTAGATCAGGGATTAAAAGTTGGAATTATCGAAAATGATTTTGGGGCAGTTAATGTAGATATGATGCTATTACAGGATATTATGTCAGATAATTGCGAATTAGAAATGGTTGCAGGTGCTTGTGATTTAGATTGTCATAGAAGAAGATTTAAAACAAAACTTATTTCGATGAAGATGAGAGGTTTTGATAGAATTGTTATTGAACCATCAGGAATTTATGATGTTGATGAGTTTTTTGATGTGTTGCACGAAGAACCATTAGACAGTTGGTATGAAATAGGTAATGTTCTTGCTATCGTGGATGGGCGATTAAGTAGAAATTTATCAAAACAGGCACGTTATCTTTTAGCTTCGCAAATCACTGTGGCTGGTCAAATTATTTTAAGTAAAGTTCAACAAACTTATCAAAATGATATTGATAACACGATCCAATATTTAAATAATGCATTGAAAGAATTTCATGGAAAAGAAAAAGCTATAGCGGATTTTATTTGTAAAGATTGGGATTTGTTAAATAATGAGGATTATCAAAGGATATTAAACTGTGGTTATAAATATGATAGTATTGAAAAACTTTGGTTTAATCAAAATGAAGTGTTTGATACTTTATATTTTATGAATAAACGATTTTCAAAAGAACAATTCATAGCGATTGTAAATAAGTTAATGAATGATAAAGAATGTGGAACAATTTTTAGAATAAAAGGTTTTTCATTATTAGAAGATAACAGTTGGATCGAATTAAATGCTACCAGTGAAAATATAGAGATAAAACCTATAGAAAATGGACAGGAAATTATTATTGTTATTGGTGAGAATTTAGTAGAAAAACAAATACAAAAATATTTTAAATATATAAGATAGATAAGATGTATAGGAAATTTTTAGATAAAAAAATTTTTATGTATATACATATTTCTATTTATATTAAAATTCTTTTGTGATAAACTGTATTTGTGAGAAGATATAATTTTCTTTTTACAGATATGAACAGGTAAATGTATAATTGTCACCTCCGAGTATACCATTTTTATTTAATGACATAACATTTACGATTGCTTGGGATTTTGTTCATCTAAAAAGATAGCAGGAGGCTATCTTTTTTTCTTTATTTCTTTATAATTTGATATATAATAAAAAAGGAAATGAGGGATATTGATGAAAAAAATAGTATCAATTATATTTTTACTTATCTTTTTAGCTGGCTGTGGAAGTAAAAATTATATAAAACAAGTTGATATAGAAGATTCTCCACTGCAATATAATTATGAAATACATAATGATTTTGAATCATTGATTATAAAAATTTATGAAGTTAAAGATCAAAAATGGACATATGTGGAAAAGCAGGTTTATAATAAAGATGAATTAAAAGATATGATGGGTATAGAATTTGATGAAAATAAAGAAATATCAATATATTTGGGTGATTATATTCATGATGAAGCTATGATCTATACATATCAGACACAAATGGAAAACTATGCGACAGGAACTGTTGCTTCTAGAGATCGTATAAATATAAAGAATAAAAAAGAATTACCATTTTTAGCATATTGGTCTTATATTGAAGACAGTAAGTATGATAAAACAACACATAGTGAAACATTAGATGAAAATTTTTTAGATTATGATGTAGAAAGTGATGGCGGATTTTTGATAACATTAACTTTTAAATAGGAATTTAAGATAATGATGACTTTATTTTTTTGATATTTATGTTAAGATAGTATTCGACAATGATCCATGGAGGTTAAATGATGAAACAACTAGTTGTAGAATTTGATGATGATGAAATTGAAATGTTAGAAGAACAACTCCAACAAATACAAGAAGCAGGTGTTTTTGATACACTTGAAGATTACGTTTATTATGCAACAATGACACATTGTAAAACAATGAAAGCAGCATCACAAATGATGGGACAGGCTGGAGGTTTAGATAGAATATTGGCAGATGAAAATGTCCACATAGGTGTTTTGAATATGCCAGTACAACTTGCTAATCCAGACGATAAAGAAGAATTTAGTAGATTTTTAAATGAAGCCATCAATGATGCAGTTCAAGAGTTTAATAATAGAAATAATGGGCAATTAAACTAAAAACACTCGAAAGAGTGTTTTTAAATTTTTTCAAAGTCACTGGCAGGGTGTTTACAAAGTGGACAAATATAATCATCTGGTAAAACATCACCTTCATAAATAAATCCGCATACTGTACAACGCCAAGCTGTCTTTTTATTTTCTTTTTTCTGTGGTTTTGGTTTAATATGTTGATGATAATATGTATATGTCGCTGAAGGAATATTATTTAAAACATCCATATCAGTAACACTGCCGATAAATAGTGAATGTGTACCTAAATCAACAATTTCATCAACCCAAGCAGCAATATAACCATTTGTTCCCTTAGTAATAATAGCAAGATCATTTAAGCCTTTTTTGTAATCAGTAAATCCATCAAATTTATTAACATCTCTACCGGATTGAAAACCAAATCTTTGAAATATTGAAAAATCAGCTTCTTCATTTAAAATAGAAATATTAAATTTCTTTGTTTTCATAATAATATCGTGACTATAATTTGCTTTATTAACAGCAATACCAATCTTTTGAGGATTTGATGTTAATTGAATCCCTGTATTTATTATACAACCGTTGTCTTTTATACCATCATTTGTAGTTAAGACAAATAATCCATAACTTAATTTTTGCATTGTCTTTTCATTCATAAATTTAAGCCTCCTTTATATATTAAATTATAACAAATATCTTGTCTTTATAATATATTTATTAGTAAAATAAAATTATAGAGGAGGAATTATATGAAAAAACTAATAAAAACCTGTATGTTATTTTCATTGATTTTAGCTTTGACAGGCTGTATGAAAATTAATGTGAATATGGAAGTCACAGAAGATTTAAAAACAAATGTCAGCATGGAAATGTTAATGCAAGAATCTATGCTGGAAACAATGGGAACATCTAAAGAGGAAATGGTAAGCTCTATGGAAGAACAAATGTCATCAGAAGTTGATGGAGCAAAAGTTGAAGAAATAGAAAAAACGATTGATGGAGAAACATGGGTAGGTGTTTCGGTAAAAAGTGATCAATTGAATGATAAAGACATAGAAGAAGCATTAAAAAAAGATGGTGATATTATTACATTGACACTACCAATGAGTGATATGTCTGATGAAATGGAGTTAGATGATTTAGAAGATGTAGGTTATTCATTGGAGGATTTAAAAGCTTCTGGAGTAGAAATGAATTTTACTATAAAAATGCCCGGAAAAGTGACATCTAATGTAGGAAAGGTAGATGGTGATACTGTCACGATAGATTTATTAGAGATTTTAAGTGAAGATAATCATATTGAAAATATTGAAATCAAAGCAGATATTTCACAGAAAGTATCATCTTCATCAGATAATATATTATTGTATGTCGCTATTGCGGTAGGTGTGATTATTGTTATTGGGATAATTATATTTATTGTTAAGAAAAAGAAAAAAAATAAGAATTATCATAATGAAAATATTGGAGAATCACAATACATAGATAGTGAAATAATTCATTATTGTCCACATTGTGGATATAAATTGAATGGGGAAGATATTTGTCCACAATGTCATCAAAGTGTAAAATAATAAATAAAAACATATGAAGTGATTATTCACCTCATATGTTTTTTAAATATCTTTAACTTTTTTGCTAAATTCTTCTAACCATTTGGCATGAAAATCTTCTATTTTACCCATGTCAGATAATTGAGTTAACTCACTATCCAATGGTAATTGACCTAAAAGATTTAAATCATAAATAGCTGCTGTTTCTTCACTATGACTTTTACCAAATACATAAATTTTTTTATCACAATCAGGACATCTTACATAAGACATATTTTCGACAATACCAATAATTGGAATATTCATTTGTTTTGCCATATTAACAGCTTTTCCAACAATCATACCAACTAATTCTTGAGGACTGGTTACAATAATAATTCCATCTAA
>Ga0129309_1001074_pt1 | contig 15834 bp, 29 predicted proteins | sample L1105metagenome_FD_94439 | JGI IMG/M metagenome (GOLD analysis project Ga0129309, IMG submission 94439) | Ring-tailed lemur group fecal microbial communities from Wisconsin, USA - L1105 metagenome | ecosystem: Host-associated > Mammals > Digestive system > Large intestine > Fecal | place: USA...
ATATTTTTTTTCGCGATTAAATAAGAAAAAAAGTGGGAAAGTGGCCAGAAAACCCGCAAACCCTTGCGCCCCAACGGTTTCAGCCTGGCCACTTTTGAAAATAAAAGTGGGCAGAAAGTGGGCAAATGGCCAATTTTTCGCCATTTTTCCGTCCGTACAAGCCTTCCCAACCTCCAAAATTCTGCAAATTTCCGAACAAAAGTGGGCAACTGGCCAGTTTTCGCTTAAAAAGTGGCCAGCAAACCGGGCAATTTCAGACCTGCTACTACCAGAAATAGTAGCAGCTTTCAGAGACATTTTCAGCCGTGTACGGACGAATTCTAACTTAGGATAGACGAAAACCGAGACGCAATCATACCGGGCTCCTCAATATGCTCGCCGCTGGTACGGACGGTTCCGTGGGGCCAGAGGGATGTACTGATAACAGGGGATGCAACTGCACTGCCGTTTCCGGAGTGGCATTCCGTATCTTTTCGGAGAAATACCAGCATTCTCCACTTTAATTTCATCGAAGGCCGCCTGAATGACTTTCCACGCTTCGGCGCAACCTCGGGAACCCGCATCAAATGCGTTGGATATGGCTTCTTTGGCCTGTTCAAAAGCGGAAAGGATTTTCTCCATTTCTTCCGCAACGATTTTGCTAATGAGTTCGGTGCAGAAACGCATGTCCTCCTCAGTGAGAGCAACACCTACAGAAGTTCTTGCACAGCTCATTTCGATATCACCTCCATACCTTTCCGGTTCTTTTGTCAATTAGAACGATCCGGCCCTCGATCTCAAAATCCGCCAGCTTGCAAATATCAAAGATAGCATAGAGCAGTTTGTGGAACCGTTCTTCCTCTTCTTCGATGTGTTTCAAAGCCGCATAGGCGGTCGGATCAGGGTAGCCTTCTGAGTTTCGTCTGTTCACATCATTGGTTCAGTCCTTTCGTGCTGACTGCTTTATTTAATGGTATAAGTATATAAAGCCGCTGCGCCGTAATCATCCGAGGGAGGTTTGCGCCTATGAATAAGAATTCACCGGCGCCTGTCGTCCAACAGAGCGCCATCAACCTTGAGAACCCCATGATAGCCGTCACGGCGATTCTCATCATCGGATTGTGTTACTGTGTAACCACCCATACCAACGCAAAATATAACCGGAACACAGAGATAACATGCGGCAGCCTCCGCGTGAACTGTGTATCCTCAGTTTCAGTCACCCAATAACTTTTTTGACGCAGCGGCCTTATACCAAATTAGGCCTGGTTTTCCCGTTCCCACTGCTCCAGGTCGATCCCGTCCTCTTTCAGCTGGTGCGTACAAAGCCAAACCTGATCGGAGTTGTCCATCTCGTACCGTTTGAGCAAGGCGTCAAGGGACGCGGCAAAGTTGTCATAGAACCGCCTCAGCCGCTTCGGGCCGAACCCAAACTGTCTGCGCAGCTCCCAGAGAACAATGGCGTCGATCTCGCGGGCATTTTTTCGGTCGTATTCTATGAGCTGCCGCTGGATCTCCATGTCCATGGCTTTTTTCTCAGCGGATGTCAAGGACGCGCCAAATATCTTTCCTCTGGACTTCTTAATTTGCATGAGGATACCTCACTCCAGATAGTCAAGTTCGGCTTTGATGTCCTCGGGCACATTGTCGCTCCATACATAGGAGTTCTCCAAAATATAATTGTTGTATGTAGCGGCGGTCCGGTTCGCCCGCATTTTAGCCTGTTCAGCCCAGGACTGCTTTTCCTCACTGTCGCTGTCCTTGTACTGTTCATAGGTCATGCGGTCAGCCTCATAGGACGAGATCATAGCCCGGCAGGTGTCCTCGACCTCTTTTCGAGTCTCGTAGTTGGTGGTGTCATCCACCTTCTGAACTGAGCCAAACCAGAGGTTCCAGGTTGCCCTACCAGTATGCGTGCAGTTCACCCACACCGCCATGCCGATGATAGCTGCCAAAACCACCGCGACAATGACGGTCACGATTTTTTCTGCTCTGCTCATGTCAGTTCGCCTCCTGATAGGTCACAATGGGGGAGTCGATCTCGAAGGGGATGTCGGAATATAAATACTCGCCGGTCCACTCCACATACTTACCATCCGGCGTGAAGAAGAAAATACCGAAGTCGTTTTCGCCATAGCTGCCATCCACATCGGCCAGTTCGGTATTCAAAACCGCGCCACTGCCGGTATAGTATTTCTCTACATAGTCGGGACTCAGAAAGCTGTTCAGGCTCGACACCTTACCATCAACGATGAAACGCCCGACGGTGGTGTTCCCAGCAAACAGGACGATGTACCCCAGCGGTTTTTCCACGGCGCAGGGCAGCGCATTCGCCTTTTCCCGCTGGCCGTTCACCCAATAGGCCCGGCGGATCAGGTTATAACGCTCCAGGGAGTAGTCGATGTCCGTCGGCGTCGGCTGAGAGCTGGTCAGCTCGTCCGTAACAGCCTTCGTATCGTTAATGTTCTGCGCGGTTCCGCCGGTCAAAGGTTCGCCGCAGCCGGTCAGGACACAGAGCATACAGGCCGTAGCCAGGAACAGAGATAGAAATTTTTTCATTTTTTACACTCCTTTTCAAAATATCAATAGGCGGAATAGGTGAGAACAGGCTGCTTGCTGCCCTTTTTCTGCTTCTTTTTGCCGCGGAAGCCGTAGCCCAGCTTCTTTCCAGTCTTGACCTCGGTGGGCACGATTTTCAGCACCTCGCGCCAGCGGCCATGGCTCATACGCTTGTTGACCTTGGAATATCCAAGCCGGTTCATCTTGGCTTTCGCCATTCTTCTGAGTAATTTACGCATTGTCGGTTCCTCCTTAAACCTCTCCAGTTTTTTGATAGCGATCAAGCGCTCTATTGCACTTGTAAAGAATCTGGGCCTTCACATATTCCTTTGAAATCCCATACTGAGTGAGCAAGACGAACGTCGTAGTCAGCACATCACAGGCCTCGGCGACAATGTCTTTTTCAGAGCCCTTTCCGCGCCGTTTTTTCATGAGTTCTTTGATAAGCTCGGAACACTCCTCAATAACATAAATGCTTTGAGGCACACCAGATTGGGCATCCATTTCGGATACAGCTTTGATAGCTTTCTCCATAGAGTCATCCGGTCGAGGGTAATAGTCACAGCAACTTATCTCGCCGGAATGAACTTTTTCACGGTAATCGCGGTCTTGAGCATATCGACAGCACAACATGCAAACACAGCTCTTACAATCCATTACATTTCTCCTTGTTCTGAAATATAAAAGAGAAGAGCCCACGTTTCCGTAGGCTCCTCCCTTTGGGGTTGAGATCACGGCTTATACCAGCCGATATACTTGCCCTCTCTGAAAATGAAACGCCTGCCGAAAAGGCAGACATAAACCGTGCTGGAATCTTCGCAGCTTCGTTTGAACATAACTTGTCACCCCTTTTTCTGTTGTTCCTGCTGAGCCTTTTTCAGCATTAACTCCATCGGATCGCCGCCGATGTCATCATCTTTGTGGGGCTTGTTTTTCTTCGCCTTACACCGCTCCACAGCGGCCTCATAGTCATAGCCGATCCCGGCCTGATACTTCTTGGCAATATCACGCAGTTTCTCTGCATGGTACTCATATGTAGCCCGGTGAAACCCCTGCAAATCCCATTCGTCGCAGACCAACTCAAGCATCCTTGCATAGTCCATCAAGGCGTTGACAATCTTGTAAATATCGCCACAACAGGTCTTGATTTCATGGAGGCCGTCGAGATCCTGGAACTGAAGAGAAACCTCCGCCGCAAGGCGATCCAGCTCCACAGGTCTGGAGATAACCGGCTCAAATGTCTTCCGAGATGTAAAAGTCCCTTTGGCCGAGCCAGTTTTTACTGGTGGAAGAGGGGCTTTAGGAACATTGGGAGGCTCCCACCGTTTTGGCTCTGTTTTCCCAAATATCTTAGACATCTTAGGAAACTTCTCTTTCACCGTTCAACGCTCCTCCCGATTTGTCTGGCATTGATGCTGTGGTACTGGAGCAAATATGCGGAATCGATATCGACCGTCGCCTCCTCCACATTCATGGCCTCAAGCATCATTTGGAGCTCGTCCACCAGGTACTTTTGAGTTTTTCCCATGCCGCCAAAGGCCAGGCGGCGAATGTATTCTGTAACTGTGATGGGTGTTGGGATTTTGGTTTTGAGACCAAGCTCATAAGCAACCATTTCAACATGCGTGCCCATGGCATGGTTCGGGACAACAATGATGGCTCCAGTTTCGGCAGACTGCTTGACGAGCTTGGTGGTTTTGCCACATTGCCGTTCAGAAATAATAATGTTCATAAGAAATCTCCTACTTGCCAGAGCAAAACATATAATGCTGAGAAGCTTGCGACCATTCCCCCAAACAATGATATCCAGCCATGTTCCTCAGTCTTATTCTTTTGAATATAGTTGTGAAAATTGAGTGAAGCTGACCTAAGAAGGAGCAGTATCATAAAGAAATCTGCTATACGATCCATCATTTCTTATCCGCCCGCTTCGCCATTTTTCTCAGCAGTTTACGCATTTGGTTCGCGCCTCCTTTTCACATCGCATTTCCAGAACGGTCATAATGGCGTAATTAGCCATATCCAGCAGGGTATCCTCGATGGACTCGTCTGTAACCTTCTGCTGGTTGCCGTCCGAGCAGGAGAGACGGGACAGCGTCTTAAATCGGGAGAATTTGTCCCCCAGACGGATGCGGGCCATCGCCAAACCCTCCTCTGCAAAGGTCTGGTGGAAGCTGTCACCATAGTCGTGGTTTTTGCGTGCATAGAGCTCGTTCCGCCCGTCGCAGATTGCCTTATGCTTGAGAACTTTTTCGTTCATGTTGAAACTCCTTCTTAAAAAGTGCGGCCGGGTCATGGTTCATCGGATGCTTCTCAGCCTCCTCCATGCCGGCCTTAATCCATGTACAGATTTGTTTGCCTTCGCAGATGCTGTAGGCAGACGGCGAGAACAGAGGGCACAGCTTATACAGTAGGGGAATTCGTTCAAATAAGGCGCCGCGATCAAAGCCGTACCGTTTGAACAACCACCTGTTATACAAACATTTAATGCGCCTCAGCATCTTTATTTCTCCTTTGTACTCAGTTTTCGATACAGCTCCTCGGCTTCTTTGCCTTGAAACTGGTTGATGATTTGAACTGCTTCGCCGGCCTCTTTTCGACCGATAATGAGGACAGCAATGTCGCCATGAGAATGGTCAAAACCGACCAGCAGGGTGTCAGAATTTTTCATTTCTTATCCACCCGCTTCGCCTTCCGCTCGTCATACTCAGCCTTGTCGATTTGGGTCATGCCATCCTTCGTTTCCTTGAAGTAGCGGTTCAGTTCGATCTCCTTGCCATCCGGAGTGATGATCTTGAGATACGCCACCGTATCATAATCGCCCATTGCAGGGTCAACCAGGAGTTCCTCTCGAACAACCTTGAACTTTTTGTTACTGGGAAGGTAGGGCATCGTGATGGGGAAGATCTTGTCAACGAGTCTCGTGCAGAAACCGTTATGATAGGCCACACCGGGATTATCCTCGTTGACGGCCTGAACACGGTCGACATCACTGTATGTAACAGTTCCATCCGAAGCGACTTTCTTGAAGAGGGAGGACATGCGTGCGCATTGGTAATCCCGCACCCCTTTCTTCAAGTCGTCATCGGCGGTCATATCATTCCAAATATCAGGCGTATCCTCGATGGGGGTCAGACACTTGCCATCAATCAGGCGGTTGAGGATACTCTTGGTGACCTGGATGCTGTATCCGCTGTGACCGTCCCGGCAGAGGCTCCGGTAGGCCCGCAGAGCGCTCTCATAACAGGCAACGCCATATTTCCAGTCATCCGCATCCTCGGCGGACTCCAGCTCCGTTTGACAGGCCAGCTCGATTTCCTTCGCGGCCCAGTCATTCTCCTCCTCGGCCATCAGAACCGCCCGGTCGTCCCAATACTCGTTGGCAAATATCTTTCTGGTGTCGCCGCCGAAAGCCTCAATGATCTCAGGCAGGTTAGTATTGACAGCGTCCAGACGGATGCCCTGCTCATTGCAGAATGCAACAGCCTTCTCCAGGGGTTCGCCGACGCGGTTGGTCCAGAGAATGACCTTTGCTCCTGCGGCCTGCTCAGCCTTGAGCTTGGCGATGTTCTTCTCGATAGGGGCGCCGATCTCGGGCCACTTGTTTACCGCCAGACAGCCGTCGAAATCGACCGCGATGATTTTGGGCTTGGCATCCACAGCGGTGTTGTCCGTATCCGCTTTCGCCTCGATAGCTTTCTTATTCATATCGTCCATGATGTTTTTTCTCCTTTTCAAAATATCAATCGGTTATAGTGAGTTCGCTGAGCAGAACTGACGCCAGCGTTCCATCCGGTCGTTTGATGATTGCCTTGTTTGCGAAGAAGCCGACGCCGAGCTGTAAAATATCAACTTCTTCGTGCCGTGACCTTTCGCATTCAGTGCAGTTCTTCACCGTTGCCAATTCCATATCTATACAAGGGTTACAGTTTACCGGTCTTAAATAAGTCCCTTTCATGGCTGTGCACACTCCTGTGTGTCATGTTCAAATCGTTTCACCAGTTCCCTGATGATCCTGACCATGTTAAACTCGAACATTGATTGACTGCCTGGGCCATAGTAGAGATCGGAAAAATGAACCTGCTGCATCAATGTGTAACGACGATCCCCAAACATTTTCCACAGGCGTAGGATGATCGAGTTTGTGGAGGTCTCATAACGCCACTCAATGTTGTATTCAGCTTCTCCAAGGGACTTCAGCAATTCTTCAAGCATGGCTCCACCTCTTTCCAAAAATATAAATGCCCCGAACTGCTGTTACACAATTCGAGGCATTCTTAAAAGGTTTTATAACTTAATCAACAACTTCGATGAACCTGATTTCGGTGGCTGTGAATTCGACGGGGTCATCATATCTATGGCCATCGGATTTTCTGACAAGATTGTCAAGCACAAGCGCTTCAATCTCTTCGGGTTCATTATCTTCTGCGAAAATATAATCGGCGGCATAGCCCTCATAGACTTCGCCTTCGTCATCGGTTAGGCGTACCGATTTGCCTTCAAACTGTCGCAAATTCATTTATTTTTTCTCCTTTCTTGGGTAAACGTGCGTACCCGTCTTTGAATAAGCGATGATACCTTTGCTGGTTTTGGTCTCTGTACCGTCCATGTCAACATGTGTCCCAATGACTTTATCATCGTCAAATTTTTCTTTCTTGGTCCACCGACCGTGTTTATCCATAATCAGAGTACCTTTTCCGCTGTGTTTATCAACCAACTCCTGTGCAAAATCTGCGTCACCATCGAGATAGCTCCTGCCGGGGATATGGTCACTCAGAGTATGCCGTTTTTGCTTCTCCTTGTTGACGGTCTTGGACACCTGCCCCGACTCTATCGCATCTTTCACCATTGTATCAGACTTCCCGGATTTATCAAGCGGATATGGCGGGCCATTGCGGACGCCCCACTTCTGGCCTTTGACTCCATGATGGGCGATGACATTATAACCCAGCCGACCCCGCAGCTCCCACAGAATATCTTCCACAGTCTGTCTTGTCTTCGGAGCGAGCTTGATGTAGTCCTTGTGCTCGTCATACCATGAGAAGATCTCGCTCAGGTCGCCTTTCTCCCAGCTGAAGGCCCACCAGTCACAGATCATCTCAATGATGTAATTGTAGGGCATCTCCAGCAGGACTTCGCCTTCACCGGGATCATCGTTGATAAGCACCCAATGCTGCCAGTGGTGAGGATTGTGGTGAATATGCAGGAGCCAGGCCCGTCTGAACGCCTCTACAACAGCGTGGGAACGGTTGCCTCCATAAAAGTAGGCGTCGTAGGCCTCGTACTCGTCAGGATTGGACTTCGACGAGTCATGCTCAAACTCGGTCTGCCAACTGCTGTCCGGTTTCCCTTCAAACAGATTGGGCAGGTTTGTTCGCAGCCAGTCGTAGCCCTTTTTCACATTTTGCTTGTGCTTTCGCAAATATAAATCGTATTGTACGCTCATGGAGCACCACCTTACCCTTTAATGCCGAGCTTCATCTTCGCCTGTTTGAGCGTGAGGCCCACAAAGCTCTCCGGCTGAATGCTGAGCGGCACCTTAGAACGGGAAACGGCTTCCCCGTAACACAGGACGCCTTGAGTCCCATCGTCATAGAGAAGCCGCAGTTGGTCGTTCAAAATATCATTCTGAACCATTCTAATTCGTTTTTGCGCCATTACAAGTTCTCCTCACGGACTCTCCGTTTCGCCTCTTCCATGATTTCATGGCTGATGGGGATATCCTTAATGGACGGCCCGGTAATCAGCTCGCTGTACGGCAGGCTCTCGACCCAGTCGCAGAAGGTATGCCACTCATCCAGCTTGTGATTGCGCCGGCTCTTGTAGATGTTGGCCAGCACCTCATAATTGAGCATGACCGTCCGTCGCTGGTTGTAGGAACTGGGGAGAAGCTGGATCATCTGCCACCAGATCTCCTTACTGTTTGGTTCCACAGTAAACACATTCCCCTCGTAATCCAAAACATCGCCGCCATAAATATAAGTATTGCGAGCAATATTCAGATTGAGAATTGTTTTCTCCAATCCTGCTTTGAAGATGCCGAGAAGATGCTCGTGGCTGAAATCATCCAGTGTGAACTCCTTCGCCGCGATCTTGTGCATAGTAGAGCAGGAATTGGCAACCGTACCCACTTTATAGGTGTCAAATTCCTTCCACCAATACAGCGGCCCGGTCAGATCCACATACACGGCGATCATCCGCATGAACTTCCGATGGTCAGTACCAGCATTGCGCAGGCGGGTCATAAGGTCGAGGTCGCCAGAGCCAATATAAACTTGTTCGCCATCGGTACTAAACTCGTCAACCTCGTGAAACGGCCCACAATCGCCGGATATGGTGTGCCAATCACCATTGTTATCTACGAACACGCTATCGCTCTTCTCCCAAGAGTTCATCGGGTTTCGCATCCCACGGATAGCAGCTTCCCAGCCCAGAACCTCGGTGTTTTCAATTTTCAGCATTGTTGTCTTCTCCTTCCAACTTTTTAAGTAATTCCAACTCATGAGTAATATCAATGTCACCAACTGGGCGGAGTTGCGCTATTTCTTTTGGAGCATCTTTTCGCTCGAATATTAAGGGTTCGCCGTTTTCGTCAAAGATGATGCCATCGGTGTTGCCAAGCACTTTATTTAGCATTTGCTTAATTCTGGTTACCCGCATGGGTTCAGTTTCTGTGAACACGAAGTATCACCAACTTTCCCTCCTATTGTCACACTGTTTTAGGCCAGGGTTGTTGATTTTTCCGCTTTTCTTCGAGCAAAAATAGCTGGAAACAGTGCGCTTACCGGCCTTATCCCGATTTCCATATAATGCGCTTGCATAAACACAGCCCTTGCAAATTTTGGGGAGCTTCTTCATTGTCTTCTCCTTTTCAGATTTTCAAGAGTCTCAGGCCGTCTATGGATAACATTTCCTCATGGCACTTGACCGTAGTGTCCAACACTCGATATCGTTCAAAGATAGTTTTGTAGCCATATCGCTTAGCCCATTTCTTATTGATGCGCTTCTTGCGATGGCGTCTTACCTGAACCGATACCGGTTTATCGAACTCTACTGTAAAATCTTTTCCTCTCGCCGTGTCAACGCCGCAAAGCGCAGCGAATAGATCCCCGTTGATTGTCGCCTCCATAGTGAAGTCGGCGCTGGCGGAGAACTTTGGATTGAGAGAAGAAACATATTCCGGTATGCAGGTTCCGTCAAAAGAAACCTTGTCAAAGAGATCCGGCATCCTTCTCCTCCTTCCTGTATCCGGCGTTGTAGAGTGCCTCGGCCATTTTGTTGTAATCAACAGTCACCACATGTCCAGATGGGATTTTATACAGAGCATTGTCTTTATAGAATATTGGTTCGTAGTCGTCAACTGTGCAGCTTACTGCATCCGCGCTCATCAATATGCTGAGAATATCATTTATCTCCTCTGGGACAGCCGTGTTAAATAGACTCATGACTCGCACCTCTTGTTGTGTTCCGAAAGTACGGCCAATCCGGCATTTACTTCGTCGCAGAACTTGATTTTCGCCGGATCGACCCGTCGCACGCCGTCCTTGAATTCGACAATGCCGTAAACCTGTCTCACTTGGCCTCCGGGGTGACCGCCACGCAACGGGCTGGCGTCCACCACATTGGCCCACTGTTCCCAGCAGTGAAAATATCCAGGCTCGCCGTCTACCTCGCAAAGCCTGGTTTCCCATCTGATTTTACAATTCAATCCGGGCATAATTGTTAGCCTCCTTAAGTGTAGATACTGTCAGTTCTCCTTTAACCGAAAATGAAAATAATTTGACACGGCGCTTTTTGCAGCTAAAATTGCCTTATCCCATGCATCTTTTTCTCTTTTAGTGAGAGATTGACGAGTCCTGCTGCTTAGTAAATTGGATAATTCTTTTTGGATGTGTTCGTATTCGTAATCAGTCATCGCAATCCATCACCCCATTCCTTGAGAAGGAGGCCCTGGCAAATATCCAGAGCCTCCGTCCCAGTCAAAATCTCTCAGCCAAGCTGATCCAGCATGGCCTGAAGCTCCTCAGGAGATTTGTTCCGCAGATCCGCATCCTGCTTTTCAGCAAGGACGGCCAGGATTTTCTCCCGCTTGTCGCGGGTCTCCTTGGCGCGCTGAGCCTGGTTGGCTTCCTCCAGCTTAACGCCGACGATGTACCGGATGATCTCGATCTTGGTTTCCAAAACCGTATCTTCCGGCGTGCGGACATTCAGCAGGCTCTCTTCCTGTGCCTTTTTCTCCTGGGATTTGAGGGCCTTGAAAATCTCGTCCAACTGCTGGACAGACAAATCCCATAGATCCTCAGTGGAAATGGCCCCTCTGAAGGGGAACCGGAACTTGTTGCGAACCGCAATCTCAAACATCTTGTTAGCTTCCATTTTTGTTTTCCTCCTACTTAAAATATAATTTTCAGGATGCGCTCAGTGGCGCCCTTTACCTTGACAAACAGGCTGTTTCGCTTGGTTGCGGAGAAGCCCAGGCCGGAAAGCTGATCCTTCACATCCTGAACCGCCGCCTTGCTTCCCAGCGCCTCAAAGACCCGGCGGTGCTGCTCCAGCTCCGGCTTCAGGAACTCGTTGTAAAAGCCGTTGGGCCGCTCCGGATTGACACAGTCCTTGAGCATGAAGAAGTAATGCCGGTGTCCAATGCCATCCTGCTCATCCCAATAGTTGGGGGAGTACATGATGACGGAGACCGGAACGAACTGGTTGCTCTTGAGACCCCAAATATCACGGGTCGACAGAGAGGAGGGGAGCAGCTCTTTGATAGAGAACCCGGTGGCAGGATCATAGGTGACCTCCGCGACATCGACGACCTCATTTTGCCGCAGTGCCTTTTTATACTCGAAAGGGTAGATTGTTCCGCCGAATTCCACCTCGGCTTTGAAACCGCTTCTTCCTCCCCGGTTTGTGTAGCAATGGACGAACAGACGGTAGATTCCCTTTTTCATCCATTCCATAGACGGCCAGATGATGTTCTCCACAGCTGGAACTCCCTTTCTCGGGTTGATAATATCCACATCCAGCTCGCCATAGGTGATGGCATCCTGCTTCCTGCCAAAGAAAATCTCGTATCCGGCGGGGAGCATACAGTGGGCATCGTAATCATTCGGGCAGAAGTCCTCGTCGTTCCACTGAATGGAGAAACGGAGTACGCCATCCACTTTGCCGCCGGCCATCTTCACATTCTCACGGATGTTGCTATCCGTAATGTTGCCGGAATATGCCCAGCTGAAACCATTGTTCCACTTGAACATGGTCTTGCTGTCCTTGTCGGCAGGAGCGATCAGAGATACCATGCTGGCCGCATGACGGTTCTCCAGCAGAGTCTCCACAGAAGTCGCGGACGGGAGGACATTCTTGACGAAGTCCTCAATGGTGATTTCCTGCACCCGAGAGAACTTCTTGGGGTCAACAGAGATCTCCCGCTCCATCTCGCCGAAAATATCATTCGCGGACTGAATGCGCTTGGCGGCGTCCCGATTGGAGAAGAGGATGTTGTTCACCGTGATGTCATCGAGGGTGGCAAATCTCCGCCCCAGCGAGGACAAATATCCCAGCTCGGTGATGGTGTTCTTGGCGTCCTCCAGCATCTTCTTTGTGTAGATGGCTTTCGGGCGCTTGTAGTTTGTCGGAGCCACGATAGCTTCGTATTTACGGACCGCCTCGTCCAGCTCCATCCCCTGGCTGATGTTGACCAGAAGCGTGCCCATGCTGTGATTGCGAATGCGCCCCACAGCAATGCCGGCTCTCATGGACTGCTCCCAGGCGAAGTTATTCCGAAGCTCTTCCGGTGTGGCCGCATACAGAGCTTTATACCGTTTGAACTCCTCCAAAGCGTGCTGCCACTCCTCGCCCTTGTAGAGGGACTTCTGAGCGATCAGTTCCAGAACGGTATCAACCGCATCATCAGTGATCTCCTCCAAAGAGCGCATGAAGACATTTTTGGTGTCCCGGAAGGGGCCCTTGAGGTCGCCGGTGGAGCGCCGGCTTTTATCCACGAACTTGGCGGGGAGCTCCAAATAGAAATGCCCCCAGGTATGGACTGTGCCATCCGGGAGCTGCTCGTGGTTCTTATCCGTGCCGATCTTCTGAAATTTGGAAATATATACATCTGTAACATCGTGCGCCTTGATGTAAGCATCCAGGGCATCCGCCACAGGCTGGTAGGTGCTCCCGAGGCCGTCGAGCTCCCAAATGGTGTGGACGACGGAGTCTTTGATGAAGACCACATTGCCGATGGCCCGGATAAACTGCCGGCAACAGCCGCAGTCATGTACGCGGCGCACCCTGTAGATCTCATTGGTTCCCGCCGGGAAGCTGTTCAAGTACAGCTGCCACAGCGTATCTTTGTTCACATCCACCTCGTAGATGTGGTCGACATCTTCGCTCATTTTTGCGAAGTGCTTCTGAATAGCCCCTTTGAACTTGGTGAATTCCATAACTTTTCTCCTTTTCTTTTATTCTTTTTCGGGATTATTGCTTCTATTGCCATATATAGTGGCAGCAAGAAATGCCTGAGTCAACCTCATAGCCTCCTCTGGGGTTGCTTTAGCATCCAAGGTGCTTCGGTAAAAGAGTAACGCCGTCTCAGCCACTGTTCCGATGGCGTTTATAAAATCTTTCAACGGTTTCTGATCCACACGATCACGCCCTTTCGAGAATATGCGCGGAAATCATATCGGCCTGATGGGTCCAAAGGACATTGGGATAGCGATAGACCGCTTCGGTGTAGTCATTCCACTCCTTCTGATCCACAAAAGCGCCCATGTGATAGCGGATGCACATAATTTCCTCCATGGTAAGCCGCAAATGCTGACTGAGCAACATGACAGAACGGTCGCCGTGTCCTTTGAGGAGCGTATTAGGGTTATATTCCCAACGATCCTCGTCAACCGTTGTCGTGACTCCGTCTTCCGACATCAAATAATATTCGGACATAGGATGCCGGTACAGATCCTGCTTGCAAATATCATGGAACATGCCAATGATATAGGGCGATTCGGGTCGGCTCCATACCAAGCCGTTATTCTCTGTGAGTCCGAGCAATACTCGGGTCACATTGAAGCTGTGGTCAAACAGCCCACCCTCATAAGCCCCATGGTGCTTCGTGCTTGCCGGAGCTATGAAGAACCCGTCGAATATCAATTTTTCAATGATGTCTTCCGGAAGCAAATGCAAAGCAGGCCCCATCCAATCGCGAAAAGACTGAATGCGAGCTTCAAGATTGCGGTTGTCTGGCGTAGATTTAGTCTCATTGTTCATCGATTTTCTCCTTTCATGCAACAATTTCCAACTGCTCATAAGTGCCTTTGTCCTTCATAGCGAGCAGCTGACGGGCTTTATTTACAGCCCAGGGGTCATCCAAAGGCAGGTTCATGCCGGTTGAATGGTCGAAATCTTTGAATTCCTTCGCATAAGGAACCTTGGCGGCGATGTCGGGATACTTCGCCTGAAGCTCTTCCAGCTCGGTGGCCCACTTGGACCAGGTGCTGTCGGAAATCAGATTGTCATTCATTTTATAGTAGATAACGCTGTGAACGAGTATCTGTCTCCGCCTGCGGTTAATCAGCTCGGCAATCTTTTTCTCCTCAGCCATATTTGGCTTCACCTCCAACGACTTTTTACCCCAGCCGGTAAACTTACCCTCATTGAAGTTCTTCTTCTGCTTGAGCGCTTTACTGATGGCAATATCAATCGTAGAAGCACTTTTCAGGTGGTAATAATAAAGATCTCGATAGGGCGTTGTCAGCCGGTCAATTCGCCCGGCCGCTTGCGTGACAACTTTATAGGAGTATTGCTGAGAGTAAAATATAATGGTGTCCGTAGTGATGCAGTTCCAGCCCTCGCAGCCGGCGGTGTACTGAACAAGGTACACCCATTTGCTCCCTGTTGGGATTTCCTGATGCTTATGGCCGTTCCACTCCGCGATCTCCGTTCCCTCCGGATAGCCGAGGTTCCGGAGAATATCCAGCTCATAATCGAAGCTGTAGAAGATGATGGCCTTCGGGTGATCCTCCATGAGCTCCAGCACCGCAACCGATCGGGACTCATCTGAGTTTACAACCCGACGCAGTGCCATACACAGCTCGGCCGCTGTTTCAACCGGGATGTCCTCCCACGGGTTCCAGCGATTGCGCATGATCTCTCTGTACTTGGAAATATCATACGAAACCGGGATGTCCTCAGAGTGAGGAACCGTATGCCGTTTGAAGTCCATCTCAATGAGGATATTGTTCCGCAGCCGGATCAACCGCCCGGTATTGCGATAGCTATCGATCTTGGGGTATTTCGCAAAGCGATCCCAGTTGATATGCTCGTCCACAAAATGGGTCTTGTTCCGGTAAAAGCCGTTGGCGATGAATACCGGAATATAGTCCGCCCAGGTATCGCCGGGTGTTGCGGAGAGCAGTATCCATTCATTGGCCTTTGCGATTTTGAGGAACGCCTTTGTCCAGGCTCCATAACCGACAACCCGCTGCTCGTCAAATATAAAGAAGGCATTCTTGACCTCTGTATACTTGGCGATGTTGTTCCAGGAATCTACTACCACAGTGTTTCTGTAGTAGTTGCAGTCGGGATGCGTAGAGAGGAGGAACTGAGCCAGCTCCCCCTCCCATTCACAGGTATCCCGTTTGCGTGCCGTGGTGATGATGTAAATATCAATCGGTTTCCGCATGACGACATAGTCGCCTGTGTTGACTTTGCCGCCCTGCTTCTCATAGTAGTAGGCCAAAGCCGTTCGAGACTTTCCACTCCCAACGCCGCCGCACAGGATGCAGCCATTTTTCATCCGTTTGACGGCATCGAGCTGGTAGTCGTAGAGAGTTACGCCTGCCATTATCTATACCTACGAGCCTCTTCGATAGTGTTGAAGAAGTGGAAACCGGCGGAGCACTCCTCATCGCTATAGTCGAAGTTGTCAATTTCAACTTCATCACCGGCATAGTAGAGTGTTCTCAGATCGAACTTGGAAATGCCGACCGGTTCTCCGCAGAGATCGCCGATTACTTCTTTGATAATGGCTTTGCTTGCACGGCATTTGTGGCCGAAGCTGCCGCGAACCTGTGCGTCCTTGGGGATTTCCGCGACAACGATGATGTCGCCAATACATTTCTTATAGACCAGCTCCGGAGGCTCGATCGTCCGAATCACCGGAACAGGCAGTCCATTTTTCTGGCAGGCGTTCATGGCCGCAGCCCGGACCCGCCAACTTTCGTCCTTCAGCCCTCGCTCGATAACCTCAAGGGGCACATCCTTGCCCTGGCAGGCGTTCATGGCCGCAGCCCGGACCCGCCA
>Ga0129309_1001078_pt1 | contig 15804 bp, 15 predicted proteins | sample L1105metagenome_FD_94439 | JGI IMG/M metagenome (GOLD analysis project Ga0129309, IMG submission 94439) | Ring-tailed lemur group fecal microbial communities from Wisconsin, USA - L1105 metagenome | ecosystem: Host-associated > Mammals > Digestive system > Large intestine > Fecal | place: USA...
AGCGGGAGCGGCTGCAGGGGCCGCCTTGGGAGCGGGCGCCGCTACAGGAGCAGGGGCAGCCGCTACAGGAGCGGGAGCGGCAACAGCGGCGGCGGATCCGCCGACCTCTTCGACTTCTACTTCATAGGACTTGCCGTTAACGGTAACATTGAATTTTTTCATGTTGTTCTTCACTCCACATTCATTCATCAATTAGTCAAAAGAACAGATTGCACCTTTATCGGGGCCGGATGTTGATGCTGGCGATCTTGTCCTTGCCGACAAAATCGGTGACAGCTGCCATGATGACCGCTACGGTCTCCTCTTCCTCTTGGTTAAAGGTCGGGGCGGCGGGAGCGGCGGGCACTGCGGGAACGGGCTTGCTGCCGAGAATCTTGCCCATAATCATGATCATGAACATGATCATGGCAAGCACGACAAATACGGTCCCCATTCCGAGAATGGTCAGTACGATCGGGGAATCTGGCGCCATGGAATCTACACCTCCTTAAACCGGGAAATTCCCGTGCTTTTTCTGCGGGCGGGCTTCCTGCTTGGCAGCGAGCATTGCAAGGGCGCTCGCCACGCGGGAACGGGTCAGCGCAGGCTCGATGACATCGTCAACAAAGCCACGCTTCGCCGCCTGATAGGGATTGGAAAATTCCGCTTTGTACTCCTCGAGCTTCTCACGGCGCATTGCCGCAGGGTCGGGCGCCTTTTTGATGGCGTCTCTGAAGATGATGTTGGCCGCGCCGTCGGGACCCATGACGGCAATTTCGGCTCCCGGCCACGCCAGCACAGCGTCGGCGCCGAGATGCTTGGAGCACATCGCAATATAAGCTCCGCCGTACGCCTTGCGCAGCACGACGGTAACTTTCGGAACGGTGGCCTCGCAGTAGGCATGCAGCAGCTTCGCGCCGTGGCGGATGATGCCGCCGTATTCCTGGCTGAGTCCGGGCAGGAAGCCGGGAACATCAACGAGGGTGACCAGCGGGATGTTGAAGCTGTCGCAGATCGAGACAAAGCGGCCTGCTTTGTCCGAGGCGTTGATGTCGAGACAGCCCGCCATCACGCGGGGCTGGTTGGCGACGATGCCGACGGTGGAACCGCCGATCCGCACGAAGCCCACGACGATGTTGGCGGCATAGCAGGACTGCACCTCAAAGAATCTGCCGTCGTCGGCAATGTCGCGGATAACCTCCTTGATATCATAGGCTTTGCTGGAGGTCTCGGGAACGATGGATTCCAGACGGGGGCAGAGCCGCGCGGGGTCGTCCTTGGTGGAAACGACGGGAGGCTTTTCCCTGTTGTTGGAGGGCAGGTACCCGATCAGCTCGCGGATTGCCGCGAGGGTATCGGCATCGCTCTGGTAAACAAAATGGGCGACGCCCGAAGTGGTGTTGTGTGTGACTGCACCGCCGAGCGCGTCGGCGGAAACCTCCTCGCCGGTGACGGTCTTAATGACCTCCGGCCCGGTGATAAACATATTGGAGGTCTTGTTGACCATAAAGATGAAATCGGTCAGGGCCGGGGAATAGACCGCACCGCCCGCACAGGGCCCCATGATGGCCGAAATCTGCGGAACAAAGCCAGAAGCCATCGTGTTGCGGAAGAAGATATCACCGAAACCGGCGAGCCCGTCGACCCCCTCGTGGATTCGCGCGCCGCCCGAATCGTTCATGCCGATGACAGGGGCTCCCACCTTAATCGCGAGATCAAGGACCTTGCAGATCTTTTTGGCGTGCATCTCACCGAGCGAGCCGCCGATGACGGTGAAATCCTGGGCATAGACATAGACGAGACGGCCGTCGATCCGGCCGTAGCCGGTGACGACCCCTTCGGCGGGGGCTTCCACTTTATCCATTCCGAAGGCGGTGCAGCGATGCTCAACAAAAGCGTCGAGTTCCACAAAGCTGCCGGCGTCGAGAAGAGCGGTGATCCGCTCACGTGCGGTCATCTTTCCGCTGGCGTGCTGCTTGGCGATCCGCTTTTCACCGCCGCCCGCAGCGATTTTCTCTACCCTGGCGCGCAGATCCCCGGTTTTGGCAGACGCAGGTTTCCCATGGGGAAAGGGATTCATATAAATGCTCAATCGATTTGGCTCCTTTATTTCTGCACACCCCACAGGAGGATGCGCCGCTGAATGCTTGTCGGCACACCGGACCGGAGCGTCCGGGACGGATGGAAGGGTACGCTCTTCTGCGGACTGCCGGGCGCCGGAACACTGCCGAATTGGTCAGTCCACAGATGCGTTCCATATAATTTTAACGAGAAATCGAATCGATGTCCAGCACTTTTCAATATGCCAGAAACATTTGGGATAGAGTGCCATAAAAGCCCGAAAAAAAGGAGATTGTTTTAGTGAATATTTTGTTCAAATCCTGCATGGCAGCTCTGTCCAGGCAGGAAAAATAGGCAAAATTCGAACTTTATTTTAATAATTGAAATAGACAAGCGACATCCGAAATAAATGCAGAGGTTTCGTAAAAATGTGAAATTCCATTTTCACGAAAGAGCCTCCCTGGAAGAATTGCTCTTTTGGGATTCCAGCTCCTCAAGGGCGGTGAGTTTTTTCTCCACCGAAAGGTCATATTCCAAACGCTCCAGTTCGAGGGCGCTGATTTCTTCTTCGAGGCGGCGGCGAGACATATGCCGCTCAAAGAATTCACGGGGAAGGGCCACGTTGATCAGAATGGAGAGAATCACGCCGAAGCCGGTATCAAACATTCGATTCAGGGCATAGCTGATATATTCGTTTTCCGGCGTGTTGAGCATCACGATGTAAAAGACCACCGATGCGGGCGGAATCGCATCGTTCGCATGGAAAAATTGGCTGGCCAGATTCATGACGATGATCCCGATAAAAAGGAAGAGGGACTCAGACCAAAGCTCCGAACCGGGAAAGAACGGCGGAAAGAGCTGATAAAGATAAAAAAAGCCCATCCCCACAAAACCGCCGATGATCGTGCCGATCAGCCGGTTGCCTCCCGAAACCCAGGAGTTCTGCAGGCTGTTGTTCATGGCAAAAACTGCGCCGATGCAGGCAAAGGTGGGATTGCGGTCGAACGGTGCGTAGATCAGGGCGCAGAGGGTAGCTGCAACGGCTGTTTTCAGATTCCGCATGCCGATTTTAGGGAAGGTGACGTTTCCTTTGATGTCCATAAAAAAGGGGCCTCCTCTATCATAAGGGAAAAATAGTGAAAATAGCGCCAAAGAGCATTCCTAATTTATAAAGAAAACGAAAAGAAATGAGACAACATGTCAAGAAACCGCAAAGAGTGCAACAAAAACAGTATACCATAGTGCCGCAGTTTTTTCACGCATCTGTGCCCCGTTTTTACAGAATTTGAGAAAAAATTTGTGCCTTATTGCATGAAAAGGAGCAGATATGCTATGCTACCGTTGTGCCAAAGGCAATTTCTTACACCGAAAGGAAGAATCTACATGTCCGAAATGGAAAAGACTCGCTTCCGTTCCAGCGAGGAATACGTCGCCTCGGAGCAGCTGATGAGTGCCGTCAATATTGCGGTCGCCCTGCAGAAGCCTCTGCTGATTAAAGGGGAGCCGGGAACCGGAAAAACGATGCTGGCGCAAGCGGTGTCACGCGCGCTGAACCGTCCGCTGATTATTTGGAACATCAAGTCCACCACCAAGGCGCAGGACGGCCTCTATGTTTACGATGTCGTCCAGCGGCTTTACGACAGCCAGTTCGGCGGAGCGGACGTCTCGGATATTAAGAAGTATGTCAAGCTCGGCAAGCTTGGCGAAGCGTTTTCTGCCGGGCAGGATGTAATTCTGCTGATCGATGAGATCGATAAAGCAGATATCGAATTTCCAAACGACCTGCTCTGGGAGCTTGACCGGATGGAGTTTTATATCCCGGAAACAGGCGAGACGGTCCGGGCTGCCCGCCGTCCGGTTGTCATCATTACCTCCAACGCCGAGAAGGAGCTTCCCGATGCGTTCCTGCGGCGCTGTGTCTTTCACTATATCGAATTCCCGACTCCCGAACTGATGGAGGAGATTGTGCGGGTCCATTTTCCGGATCTTGAACAGAATGTTCTCAACGCCTCGGTCAAGGCGTTTTACGCCATCCGAAACCTTCCCACCATCCAAAAGAAGCCGGCGACCTCCGAGCTTGTTGACTGGATTCGCGCGCTGACCATCGGCGGGATCTCGCCCGAGCGGATCGAGCGGGAGATTCCCTTTGCAGGGGTTCTGCTGAAAAAGAATGAGGATCTCGACACGCTTGAGCGGTCGAAGAGAAACCGCAGATAAGGGGCGCCGTCATGTTTACGCCATTTTTCACCCTGCTGCGCGCCCGCGGACTTTCTGTTTCGCTCAATGAGTGGTTTACGCTCAACGAAGCGCTGGACCGGGGGCTGGGCTGCGCGGGTCTTTCTGATTTTTACTTTCTCTGCCGGTCGGTGCTCATCAAAAGCGAGGCCGATTACTCGGCCTATCACCGCGCCTTCCTCGAGTACTTCTGGGAGGTGATCGAGGCATCGGAGCAGCCGCTGCCCGACAACCTTCTGCGCTGGCTCGACCGTCCCTCGGTCAATCTCGACAACTTCGATCCTGAGGCGGCCAAAAAGCTGCTGCGCACCGAGCTCGACGAGATTCGCCGGATGTTTGAGGAGCGGCTGCGCGAGCAGCATGAGGAGCATAACGGCGGAAACTATTGGATCGGTACGGGCGGGATGTCTGGCTTCGGCAACGCGGGCAACAGTCCGACCGGCATCCGCGTCGGGGGACGCTCGATGCACCGGCGCGCCTTTGAAGTGGCAGGAGAGCGGCAGTTTGAAGATTTCCGTCAGGATACCGTCATCACTCCGCGGCAGCTTCAGCTCGCACTGCGCAAGCTGCGGCAGTTTTCCGCCAAGGATGACGCCCCGAAGGATGAGCTTGATCTCGACGCAACGATCGATGAAACCTGTGACAACGCCGGACACCTCAAAATTGTCTACCGTCGCCCGCGCAAGAATACGGTGCGGCTGCTTCTGCTGATGGATTCCGGCGGTTCGATGGATGAACACCGCGAGCTTTGCGCCCAGCTTTTTACGGCGGTGCGCCAGTCCAACCATTTCAAGGACCTTCGGATCTACTATTTTCACAATTATATCGGCCGCTACCTCTATACCACGCCGGAGCTCCGCTACTACGACCGGGTGGAGTCTGATAAGGTTCTGGCCGAACTGGATCACCGCTACAAAACCATCATCTTTGGAGACGGAGAAATGTCCCCCTATGAGCTGACTGACCATTACTACGGCATGAGCGGGCTGGAGCGGCTGCGGCTCTTCAAGAATCATTTCTCCCACCTCGTCTGGATTACCCCCACCGAGATGACATACCGCAAAGGTTCGTGGTACCGCGCCTCCTACGACATGATTTCCAAAGAGGTCCCGATGTATGTCATGACCATCTCCGATCTCGAGAGGGCCTTCAAGCACCTGATGGTCAACCGATAAAAAATCCGCCGGAAGCAGCGCTTCCGGCGGATTTTTACTGTGGGATCAGCACTTTGTGTGCGAAAAAGCGGGAATCCGGCGCAGGGCAGCGGCAAAGCGTTCGGCCAGCGCCATCGAGACAAGGTCCTTGATCAGATAGGGCAGGGAGACGAGCAATGCACTTTTCAGAAGATCCATCCCGGTCAGCAGAGAAAACTGGAATACCCCGCAGAGATGACAGAGAAGCAGCCCTGCCGCCGAAAGAAAAATCCGGCCGGGAAGCTTTTTTTCGGCCGCAAGCCCGCAGAGCAGGGCCATCGGCAGAAAGCCGTAGATAAAACCGCCGGTTTTTCCGAACAGAACGGCGGGGCCGCCCATGAAATTGGAAAAGACGGGCGCCCCGACCAGTCCGATGGCGCACCAGACCAGCACTGCCACCGGGCCCTGCTTTGCGCCGAGGGCATAACCGACCAGTCCGACGGCGAAGGTCTGCAAAGTGACGGGAACTCCGGACGGAAGTGGGATTGCAATCTGGGAGCAGACAGCAAGGATGGCTGCAAACATTGCAATGCGGGTAATGGTGCGAACTTTGGCGGAACTGGCGCTCATCGTAAAATTCCCTCCGTTGTAAACTGTGATAAGAATAAAGGTTTACCAGATACAGTATACGGCGGAGAAAGCTGCTTGTCAACTGAAAATAAAATTTAGTTTACAATATCTTTTCAAGCTTTTGAATGTTCTCCTCGACAATGTCGCAGGAATGCTGGAAAGCGGCACTTTCTTCAGGGGAAAGCCGCATCTCAAGAACCTGCTCCACGCCGTTGGCACCCAGAATCGCGGGGGTGCCGATAAAGAATCCGCTGCGGCCGTACTGTCCTTCCAGCAGGGTGGAGACCGGCATCATCTGCCGTTCGTCCCGCAGGATGATGTGGACGATCCGCGCGAGGGCGGAGGCGATACCGTACTCGGTGGCGTGCTTGCCGGTATAGGTCAGCCAGCCCGCGGCAATCACCTCCTGCTGGATTGCCGCGCGGTCGAGATGCCCAAACTGCCCGGGGAACTCCCGCTCCAGCTCAGCGAGCGGCTTTCCGTTTACGGTGACGTTTGACCAGAGGCAGAACTGGGAGGCGCCGTGTTCCCCCATCATGAAGGCGGTGACCGACTTATGATCGACCCCGGTTTCGCGGGCAAGCACCGCCCGGAAACGGGCGGTATCCAGCGATGTTCCGGTGCCGAGCACCTTGTTTTTCGGAAAGCCCGAAAGCTTCCAGACCTCTCGGGCGATGATATCGCAGGGGTTGGTAATGTTGATGAAGATTCCGTCGAAACCGGCCCGGACGGCGCGGGGAACAACCTCCCGGACAATTTCCGCGCTGGTGAAAAGCTCAGAAAGGCGGTTTTCATCCTGTGTGATGGTGCCGACGCTGATCACAGCAAGGTCGCAGTCGGTGAGATCCTCTGGCTGCCCGATTGAGATCCGCACACGGTGAGGCAGATAAGCGACCGAATCCCGAAGATCCTGACACTCGCTGATTGCCTTCTGGCGGTTGGTGTCCACCAGCACCAGCTCGTCAACGATGCCTTGGGCAGCAAGCGAAAATGCGCAGTGCGCGCCGACGTGGCCGACGCCGATGATACCGACGCGGCGGGGAGAAAGGTTCATGCAAAGATCCTCCAAAGTGAAAATTTTGAGACATATCATACGCCCAAATGACAAAAAATTCAAGTTGAATGTGTGAGCAGTCGATCAAATTTGCCGGGATTTTTTATAATTTCGTAGCAACATAAAGTCCGGAGAAGGTCAAGCGTCGGCGATTTTCCAAGTGCATCATGTGGAGAGAAAAGCTGTTCCAATGAGGAGGGGATACATGTTCTGCTAAAGCAATAGGAAAGAAAATGTGCTCCCTATACTGTGATAAGTATCCGGAGCACAAAAGTTTCAGAAAAGATTTCCGTTTTGGTCAAAGAGGAAGGGATATGGTTGGCTCAAAACGGTGACCATGGAGTTGCACTGCGCTTCTTTAAGAAGCGCTTCAGAAATCTCTATCTCCGAAAGATGAAGCGAGTTGGGAATTCTCACAATACGCGGATATTCCGGATTTCCGTCAATACAGGTTTTGAGGGCAATTTGTATTGTTTCCCGATCGTTAGTAAGCACCATTGGGATTTTTACTTGACAGACCATCCGACTGGTAATCGAGTTGGGATAACTTGCTTCCAAATCAATTTTGTCATAGAGACGACGGGAAATCATATCCAGAGTACCGACCCCTACTGCGCAACCATGGGATTCATTGCTCAGGTCAAGCGCAATCCTACGTTCCGCCGAAATGCCTCCACTCGCGTAAGGGGAGCAGAAGTTTCCGGTAATGTTTGGATCCATCCCGTCCCCACTGAAATTTTTCCCTATCTGATCGACAATCAGCAGATCAATCGGATCGAAATAGATGCGCGGCATTGCCTGTTTAGCTTCGGTCAGCAGTTTGGGTTCTTCCGAGAGAATTTCTTCGGGGGTGAGCGCTGTAATTTTACGGGTCTGATCAAGTGCGTTTTCAACAATCCCGATTCCGCAGAGAATTGGTGCACGGGCAAGAATCTCCCTGCCGAATAATTCAAGATCCCGGGCCATGTGGGCAAAACCGGTCTTGTGACAACTTTCAGCACCATGCTGCTTTCCCATTCCAATTACCATCATCTTCATCAAGCCGCTTTCATAGGGGCCGCGGAAAGCGGTATGGGGCTTAATTCGCCCCACTATGACAATCGCATCCGCCTCACAGGCGTGACGGTCAATAAAGACAGGTCTTCCGTCAGGAATACAGCCGATTTTACAGACATCCATAGAGGAAAGGATAGGACATCCCATAGTCTCTTCTGTAATCCCCAGACTGCTCAATATCTCAAGCTGTCCTTTCGCAGTAGCACCGCCATGGCTGCCCATCGCCGGAAACAGAAAGGGAATGGCTTCCCGAGCCTTAAAAAAATTGACTACTGTACTCAGAATCAGATCAATATTGGCGATCCCACGACTGCCGCAAGCCACGGCAATTCGCATACCGGGTCGGATGGCATGAGAAATTTCCGGTTTGGAGAGCTGTTCTCGCACCACAAGGGGGATGGATGAAGTCGAAATGTGACTGTCGTCGAAATGCTGATGAACTCGGATCATTCGCGGTAAAGTCACCTCACGAGCGAGATCGGATACGATACCCATAATTGTTCCTTTCTCAACAGCTGTGAAATTCTTTGACACAATTCCTGGCTGCTTTCATCAGCAGGCCTACTTCGCTGTTGCAGCTGAAGAGGTTCATTCCCATTCCTTTACAGCGCTGCAGGTAGGAAACTCCGGACGAGATGATGCCGCAGGATTTTCCCACTTCTTGTGCGGCTGCGGCAACCGTCTCAATTGCCTGAAACATTTCATCAGTATCCAATTTTCCGGGAGAACCGAGGTCGGAGGCCAGATCATTCGGCCCGATCATCAGCGCATCCACTCCATCGACGGCGGCAATTTCCCTGACGTTGGCGATGGCTTCAGCAGTTTCCAACTGCACCAGAATGCAGGTGCGTTCGTTGGCTTGCCGCATGTACTCGCCCAGAGGGGGAGGATTATAGTTGGTATGGGCACGAGTGGTTGAAATTCCACGCTCCCCAAGAGGCTGATATTTGGCGTATCGAATTACCTCGAGCGCTTGTTGGGCGGTGTTTACCATCGGAACGAGGAGCCCATCGCAGCTCATATCGAGAGCTTTTGTAATCCATTCCCGACGGATTTCAGGGATTCGAACCAACACCGGAAGTCCGAAACCATTGCCGAGCGAAGCAATGGCTGCAAGCTGGGAAAAATCAAAGTATCCGTGTTCACAATCGACGATGATCAGCTCAAAGCCTGCGGCTTTCATAATGCGGGCCATGTTGGGGTTGGCAACTTCCGAAAGCATGGTGCCCAGCACAGTTTTGCGGGCATTCAGCTTTTGCTTGAGTGTTTCCATAGTCAGAGGCTTCCTTTCATGACAAGCTTTAATTCAGGATGATCTTCCAGATTGCAGCAAATTCCCTCACAAACCAGCGCAATTCTAAGAAGTCCAGCGAGGGCCTCGTCCGGGACAGGGGAGAGGCGGCAGGCACGTCTGGAAACCCGTTCAATCGTCCGGATGAGGGATGGGCTTTTCCACGAAACCCCTCCTGCACAGACCAGACTGTCGATCGGCATTTTTCCGCGCAGCCGGTCGATATTGCGCCAATAGGTGCCTGCCATATCCTCAAGCGCAGCCGAAAAGAGGGAAGAAAGGGTAAGATTTTGTGGCGCGATACCGTAGATTGCGCCGCCGTCGAGATTTTCAGGCGTCGAATAGAATCCCATATTTACCCGGATACCATCGCCTGCCAGAATCGGAATATCACCAATGCCCCTCCAGATCGCCTCGGTATCCAAATTCTGTCCGGTGATGCGGGAAACCGCATCGCATAAAAAGCGAATCAACACATCAAGGTTGCGGCCTGCCGGCATATTGGAGATAGTGTTGATGTAACGCCCTTCAAAGTAGGGGCGGGTTTCATAGTCGCCGGGCGTAAAGGAATCGGTTGTGATCGAAACCTGCGAACCGGTTGCAATGTTAATGACCGCTTCCCGGGAGCCGGCCATACTGCCGAGAATCGAGACCTGCTGGTCTCCAAAATCAGGGTATATCAGGATTTCCCGGCCCCCAAACCGGTACACGCCGCTGGGAGCAAAATCAGAACGGGCAATTTCGGGCAGGCAGATGGATTCGAGGCCGGCCTGCTCAAGAATATCATACCGCCAGCGGCTCCGCCGCGCATCTGCTATGCCGAGCGGGGCGGCGTTGGACATATGACAGACGTTATTGCCGGTAAGCCGGTAGGTAATGTAGGATCCGATTGTAAAGAGCTTTCCGTCGCGTGGAATAGAGGTGTCGGAATTGAGCAGAGCGTAGAGATTGCACAGCCCAAGCGAGGGCTTCATATAAACTCCGCAGTCGCGCATGGTTTCTCGTGAGAACCGTTCGCTCAATATCTCCATCGCATTTTTGTCTTTACAGAGCGGGTCAAGGCAGCGCATATCCTGCCATGAAATATAGAGATCTTCTCTCCCCGGTGTTTGATAGACGAAGCCATGCATCTGAGTAGAAAGAAGAACGGCCGAGGCTTCACAATCCTCCCGGGCGTAATATTCAATGAGTTCCCGGACCGTTTCAAAGAGCTGATTCGCGGGAATCTCAAAGAGATTACGGTTGGAGTGAGGGAGCTTAGCTGGGGCAGGAAATTTGCGCTGCGAGACAACCTGGCAGGTCCTGGGGTCGAGCAGCGCTGATTTGACAAAGCTGCTGCCGATGTCGATAGCAATATATTTCACGGTGCACCTTCCTCAAATCAGTTTGAGATGGATGGCAAAGCCTCCGAATTCTCCTTTGAGATAGACGACGGCCAGCTTTCCTTCTTCATTGTAAACTGCGGTGCCCATATCGGGAAGGAAGCCTCGCTGCGACAAGAAGTCCAACGCTTTTTCCATGTTTGGGACACCATAGGCCATGTGGCCGTGTGTCCCGAGATAGGGAGATTTCATAACCTCGATCGAAGAGCCCACAAAGTAGGAGGCAGGATTTTCACTTGGCTTCATTCCAAGCATCGAGCAATAGAGGGAAGTCAGTTGATCGGCTTCCTCGGATGTAGAACAGTTTACGCCAACATGCAGGAGACGAAAGGGGACCCCGTCTTCCTGGACGGCATCGGTTTGTGTTGACATAGCTCTTTCCTTTCGGCGGGTTGAGAAAAGAGGCCGTCAGACCTCTTTTCCCCGCAGACTATAGAGAATTTATTTCTTCAGCGCAGCCATGAAGGCATCATAGACATCGGGATTCACATCAGCCTTGACCATATCCCAGGTTTTTTTGGTCTTATCCGAGAAAGCATGGATCTGCTCGGGAGTCAGGTCGATGATAGTGATCCCCTGATCAGTCAGTTCTTTTTCGATTCGTTCGACGTTGCTGAACGTGTACTCATCGGCTGCTTCCATCGCGGCCTTAGCCGCGCCGTCGACTACCTGCTTGAGGTCGTCGGAAAGTCCGTCATAGAAGTCCTTGTTCATGATCCAGATCAGGGTCTGAGGAAGATGGCGGGTTTTTATCACATATTTCTGCTGTTCATAAAACTTTTGGGCATAGATCAATTCGAGGGGATTTTCCTGCCCGTCTACAGTTCCCTGCTGCAGCGCGGTGTAGAGCTCATTGAATGCAAGCGGAGTAGGATTGGCACCCATTTCCTGCCACATTGCCATATGATACTTATTCTCCATCGTGCGGATGGTCATACCGGAGAGATCAGCCGGGGTATTGATCGGAAAGTTGGCTGTGGTAGCGCGAAAGTCGAGGAAGGAAGCGCCCAGAAGCTTGAGCCCGGCTTTTTCATATTCTTTTGCAAGGACCTGATTGAAGTTTTCATCCTGAAAAACCTTGAAAGCATCTTCGTTGCTGGAAAAAGCGAAGGGAAGGTCAAAAATTACGGCGCTGCCGACAAAGTTGACCTGCGGCGCGCTGCCGCTGGTCATAGCGGTGATACTGCCTTCCTGTGTTCCTTCGATTTGCTCGCGGTCGCCACCCATTTGAGAATTTGGATAAACATTGACGATCATTTTTCCGTCGGAGTTGGCTTCGACATATTCCTTAAAAGCCAGAGCGCCTGCCTGCTGAGAAGTTTCTTCTGAGGTAGCGTGAGTAAAGGTGATGACGATTGGCTCCGCTGTTTTCTCAGGAGCACTGCCGTTCGAGGCCGCTGCGGAAGATGCGGGCGTGCTGCTTCCGCCGCAGGCAGAAAGGGAACCAATGCATAATGCGAGCGCTAATGCAAGTGTAAACTTTTTCATGTTTTTTCCTCTTTCCTTGATTTGATTTTATTGACAAAGTCAAAGCCCCAGCTGTTTGCGATTAACAATATTGCGGGGCGTTTGTCCACTGAGAATGGCAACGGCGGTTTCTGCCACCTGAGTATGCTGCGCATCTGAAGCCTCCACCGAGTTATAGGCAGTATGGGGAGTTACGACAAGATTTTCACAGGCCCAGAGGGGGTGATGCGGATCGGAAATCGGCTCTCCCTCAACAACATCAAGGCCGGCTGCGCACACCTTTCCGGAATGCAATCCCTCAACCAGCGCTTTGATATCAACGATCGGCCCCCGGGAAGTGTTCAGAATCATCACGCCATCCTTCATCCCGGCAATTGTTTCGCGGCAGATCAGATGGTGGGTCGAGGGGATAATGGGGACGTGAACGGAAACGATATCGGCTTTTGCAAACAGTTCTTCCTGCGAAATCTTCTCCACGCCGTATTCCTGAAAAATTTCCTGCGCAACAAAGGGATCGCTTGCCACTACCCGGGTTCCGAAGACTTTGGCATACTTTGAAAAGAGACGAGCAATGTTGCCGAAACCGACAAGGCCGAGTGTCAGCGCTTCCAGACGGTGTACCTCATAACCATAGCCGACGTCCCAATCCCCGGCACGAGTATGGCGGTCAAAGAGAGTGGTTTTGCGAACCAGATCAAGCATCATCGCCATCGTATGAGTGGCGACATCAGTAACGCAGTATTCAGGAAGATTGCAGAGCCAGACTCCACGTTGGGTGCAGGCGTCAACATCGACGACATCATAACCGATGCCATAGCGGATGATTGCTTTGCAGTTGGGCAGCTTGTCAAGAAGGGCGCCGTCGATTTGAAAATAGTTGTCACCGATACAGTCGGCATCCTGGGCACAGGCGATTACTTCCTCTTCCGTTTTGCATTTGGCCAGAACACATTCGATATTATGTTCTGCCAGCAGCTCCTTTTCCTGGTGGAAGTCCGCGTCCGGAAGGGTGTGACTGTCCAGCATTACAAACTTTTTCATTGTAAAAGACTCCTTATGTATTGTTCGGTTATAGATTAGGGAGGAAAAGACTGATCGGCGGGACAAAGGTGATGATCATCAGTGCGATCAGGAAGGCTGCGATAAACGGCGCTGACCGCCGGGCAATGCGTAGAACCGAAATACCGGTCAAAGAGCTGGCGACAAACAGGTTGACGCCGATTGGCGGAGTAACAAATCCGATCGCAAGATTGACCACCATGATAACGCCGAAGTGAATCGGATCCACCCCTAGAGCAGTAATAATTGGCAGGAAAATAGGAGTTAGAATCAGGATGGCGGGAGTGGTGTCCATAATCATTCCAACAAAGAGCAGGAAAAGATTGATTACCAGCATCAGCACAACGGTAGAAGAGAAGCTGTCGATCATCAGCGTTGCGATGGTCTGCGGAGCGTGCATCATTGTGAGGTCGCGGCCGAACACTGTTGCGGTCGAAACGACCAGCATGACCGGGGCGGCTGTCCGTGCCGCCTCTTTGAGAGCGGATGGGATGTCGGAAAATTTGAAAGTCCGGTAACAAAAAATACTGACAATCAGCGCATAGATAACAGAGATATCCGCCGCTTCGGTCGGAGTAACCACTCCGCCGTAGATACCGCCGAGAATGATGACCGGAGTCAGCAGTGCCCAAAAGCTGCTTTTAAGGATTCCCCAGAAGCCCAAGCGATGCAGTTCGGCGTAATTGGCTTCAAGCTTTTCGCGATCCTCACCGTGGCGTTTACAGTACCAGAACGCGTAGATCATCAGACAGGCACCGATGAGGATGCCAGGCAAAACGCCAGCGATAAAAAGCGCTCCAACCGACTTGCCCGAGGAAAGCCCGTACATGATGAATGGAATGCTCGGCGGAATGATTACTCCCAGTCCGCCTGAAACGGCAACCATCGCGGTGACAAATTCACGGTCATACCCGAGACGGACAAGCAGTGGAATCGACATTGCGCCGACTGCCGCTACAGTAGCGGGGCCTGACCCGGAGATTGCGCCGTAAAACAGACAGGTAACCACAACTGCAATAGGAAGTCCGGCTGTTTTTTTGCCGATAAAAAAGGCAAAAAAGTCAAAAAGTTTCTTTGAAATTCCTCCGCGCGCCATGATGACGCCGGAAAGAATAAAAAGCGGCACCGCCAGCAGGGAATAGGTATCAAGGGCAGTCACCATATTGCGGAAAATAAAATCCGCGGTGGCCGGCATCGTTGGATTGGACGCTGAGGCAGTTAAGCAGGTAAGGCCCACTCCCACTCCGATCGGTGTGCCGATCAGCAGAGTGGCAAAAAAGGCGAGAAAGACGATGCCAACATTCATCCCTCATTTCCTCCTTTGGAGAGAATATTTCCACGGCCAAACCGCCGGAACAAGATTAGCAGATATTTTTGGACAAGACGGATGATAGCCAGGCAGAATCCCATCAGCAGCGAGAGATAAACAAAGCACATGGGCAGATTCATTGCAGGACTGGTCTGCCCGGTGCGTATCATCATATTGACGCCGTTGATGCTAGGACGGATCATCATGATACAAAACGTCAAAAAAAGCAGATCCTGTATGACGATCAAAAATGGTTTGACCTTCGGAAAGACAGTTTCAATAATATCGACCTTGATGTGGATATTATAACGGATGCCATAACTGATGCCGAGGAACACGAACCAGATAAAGAGGTATCGGGTTAATTCTTCCGGCCATGGCAGAGATTTTGCAAGGACGTAGCGCATAAACACCTGAATTCCCATGATTATCACCATTAGGCCCAACAGGATAATGATGATCACTTCCTCCAGATGTTGATCCAGCCACGAAAGGGTTTTTTTCAATTCGGGCACCTCCATTGGTAAAGGGAAACATCGTTCTGCATTGCGGCAAGGCTACAGGCAGCCCATCCTGCGAAGGCCCTGCAGTGTATCATTCCTTGCCGCAACCTTCGTGTGGTAGGAAAGATACTCAATAACTGCCGGATCCTTGGCAATGAGCATTTCCAGAATCTTGTCATGGGTATTGATATAAAAATTCTTATGGGTCTTTGCACCGAGCACTTGAGAGTTAAAATTGGTGAAAGCTGTAATGAGAGGCTCCAGTGTATTCCAGCACTGCAGCAATGGACGGCTGCGGGACATTTCCAAGAGAATTCGGTGAAACCGTTCGTTGTGGGTGGAACGAGAGGCGATAATCACTTCGTCGGGCGAACTCTCCAGCTCGTTAAAGAGATTGACGATTTCAGCCAGACCGGTATAGTCGACACGTTCCTGAGCGAGGATGAGACGAGCCGCTTCGCACTCGAGCATCCCGCGGGTTTCATAAAGATCGGTGACAAATTTTTCGGTGATTCCCACCACTAATTTGCGTCCGTTTGGGAGGCTGTCCCAAACTTTGTGTAAACCTGCTGTGTGGTGTAGAATAGAAGCAGCACACAGGAGGATTACCATATGGCCAGAAAGAATCGCACCCCGGAAGAAAAT
>Ga0129309_1001079_pt1 | contig 15778 bp, 14 predicted proteins | sample L1105metagenome_FD_94439 | JGI IMG/M metagenome (GOLD analysis project Ga0129309, IMG submission 94439) | Ring-tailed lemur group fecal microbial communities from Wisconsin, USA - L1105 metagenome | ecosystem: Host-associated > Mammals > Digestive system > Large intestine > Fecal | place: USA...
ATCCACCGCCTTAAAATAAGGTAACATAAGGACATCTGCACCAGCCTTAATAACTGCATCAATTTCCTCTTTTGAAGAAAAGTAATCTGCCGTTGCATCATGAATCGGATTCACTCTAACCATTATTTCTGATGTATGGACAGCTTTTTTCACCCTTTTAATATCCTCTACTGTATGGTGTGATTGGACTGTATCCATTCCACCCTGACGTTCCGACTTTCCAATATACTCCATATCAATGAAGATACGATCTACACCTGCGTTCTCCGCAATCTTTGCAACATCAGGTCTGTTTGTTATGTACATCAATTTTAATCCCATAATTCTTCCTCTTCTTCAATAACAAGCATATGCCAAACTTATCTCATCTCTTTACGGTTTCTCCTACATTCTCATTATCAGCGTTACTTAGAACTTTGAATATTGTCATAAAGAAAATCTTAACATCCAACAAAAATGATACATGATCCACATACCAAACATTTAATTGAATTCGCTTGTGCCACTCAACGTCCTTTCTCCCATGCACTTGTGCCCATCCGGTAATACCAGGACGAACATGAAACATTCTTTTCTGCTCATCCGTATACTCTTCATAAGGCCAGGGATGATAAGTAAGCGGCGGACGCGGACCAATTAAAGCCATATCCCCTCTCAAAATATTGATTGCCTGGGGAAGTTCATCGATACTAGTAGCACGGATAATCCTGCCTATCCGTGTAACACGCGAATCACCCCTGCCGGAATAAACGCCTGAACCTGTATGTTCCGCTCCCTGACACATACTCCTGAATTTCAATATCTTGAACACTTTCCCATCTTTTCCGATTCGTTCCTGTTTGAATAAAATCGGGCCCGGCGAATCAATTTTTATAAGTAGAGCAACCAACAACATTGGAATTGCACCTATAACTAAGACAAGGAAGGATACAATACAATCTATCACCCTTTTTAATCCATTTTTATACATTCTTTTCTTCCCCCCGACTCTGCTTATAAGAATTTTATAACTTCACAAAATCTTTCCATATGCTACTATGCAACATAAGGTAGCGATATTTCATATCCCTACCTTTATCTGCTACCTATGGCTTCGGATGATAAGTCGGCACGATACTCTCCACAATCATCCTCATATCATCCGTCTCATTCTCAGCAGCCTCATCCAGCACCTGCAGAGCCTGATACAATTTTCCTTCATCTACATCAATCGGATGCCCGATATGGATTAATTTATTCGGAGTATCTGTCATTCCTTCTTCATCCATCAGAAGTTCTTCATATAACTTCTCCCCGGGACGAAGTCCGGTGATCTCTATCTCTATATCCTTCCCTAATATAAGCCCGGACAACCGAATCATATTCTTCGCCAGATCCATGATCTTAACCGGCTCTCCCATATCCAGCACGAAGATCTCACCGCCTCTTGCATAGGCCCCCGCCTGCAGCACCAGAGATACCGCCTCCGGTATGGTCATAAAATAGCGGATGATGTCCGGATGCGTTACTGTTACAGGCCCTCCGCTTGCAATCTGTCTCTTGAATAGCGGAATTACACTTCCATTGCTTCCCAGCACATTACCAAAACGCACCGCAACATACTCTGTATCGGAGTGCTTATCGAATGTCTGTATAATCATCTCACAGATTCTTTTGGATGCTCCCATGATATTCGTAGGATTGACCGCTTTATCTGTTGAGATCTGGACAAATTTTTCTACTTTCCACTTATGAGCCATCTGAACCAGTTTATAAGTTCCCAGCACGTTATTCTTAATCGCCTCATTCGGACTATTCTCCATCAGCGGAACATGCTTATGCGCGGCTGCATGATAGACGATGTCCGGATGATACTGTCTGAAGATATCATCCAGTCGGTTCTCATCTCTTACGGAACCAATCAGCACAACCAGATTCAGTTCAGGAATATCATGCAGTAATTCCTGCTGAATATCATATGCGTTATTTTCATAAATATCGAAGATAATCAACTGATTTGGATGATGTCTGGCTATCTGTCTGCATAACTCGCTTCCAATGGATCCTCCTCCGCCAGTGACCATAACTACTTTGCCGGATACATAACTCATAATCTCATCCAGATTAACCTGGATTTCTTCTCTGCCTAACAGATCATCGATACTTACCGGACGCAGTTTACTAGTACTAACTTCTCCATTGACCAGTTGGTATACTCCCGGAAGCATCTTCAGTTCACACTCTGTCTCTTTACAGATATCTAATATCGGTCGCAACTGGACTACAGAAGCAGATGGTATAGTAATGATAATCTGCTGTATATTATATTTATGTGCATATTTCTTAATACTATAGCGGTCTCCTACCACCCTGACACCACGTATATATTTTCCAACCTTATTCGGGTCATCATCTATCACGCAGCACACTCTCTGATTCAGATACTTACTGTTCTGAATCTCAACAAGCAATGACCTACCGGCCTCTCCTGCCCCGATGATCATAACTTTTCTCTGCTGTTTCCACGGAAGACTGCGATTCTGCTTCTTAAGTCTTATCAAGCGGTAAGAGAACCTTGTTCCGATCACGAATATAACCAGATAGATGGTCCTAAGAAGATAATAACTCCTTGGAAGGAATCCTCCGCTCAATATGACAATTCCAAGTTCTAATACTCCTGATACGACACATGCCCATACGATACTTATAATCTCCTGCGGTCCCGCGTACTCCCACAGGCTGCTGTATATTCTAAATAATGCAAATATGATGATTGTCGATAGTACAAACATCGGCTCGTATCTTGTCAATTCTGCCAGATATTCCTTCGGAATCTGATAGATAATGAATTCAAATCTTGTTGCTAAAGCAAAAAACGAAGCTAGTATAATACATATAATATCTAACAAGATTAAAAAAATTCTGCGTATCACTAGTTGATAATTGAATTTTTTCGTTCTCATTTATATATCCCTCTTATCTAAAGTATCTCTCTCACTTACATTCAATTTGTTATTATACCACAATTTTATTCTCTTCGGAAGGTTTAATTATTACAATTGACGTTTTGTTACGCTTCGTGACATTTTATATTTATTTAACAAAGACTTAACCGGCTCATGTATTTGAAACTAACATTCGTATTCAATAATAAAGACGTGCAAGACAAATATGTCTATATACATAAGAGAGGAGGAAAACGCATGAAAAAAAGAAGTATTCTTGCGCTTATAGCTGCTGTAAGCTGTATGGTAATGCCTATGACAGCTATGGCTTCAGAAGAAACTACACAACAGGACATCAATGTAACACTCACCGCGGAGCCGGAATACACGGTTACAATTCCTGCATCCGTAACCATGGGAAATGAGGGAACCAATGTTGATGTAACGGCAGAAAATGTGAAGAATCTGCCTGAAGGCAAGAAGATCTCTGTGACAATCGCCGGGACAAGTGGTTATAGGAATCAGATGGTACTGGAGGCACAGACTTCACCAAAGACATCCATCCGCTATCAGATCCTATCAGAAACAGGTGAATTGATCGAAACGAATGCATCTACGGGTGCTGTCGGAGTCGGAAAAGAGGTTGTCTCTTTCACAGAGAGTGGGACCAAACAGTACGGGATCAAACCTGTAATAGCAGGCCGCTACGAATACAATGTTCCTTATACAGGAAGCATTACATTCGGTATCCAGATCCTGTAAAATCTAATTCTCAATAATGAATGACGAAAGAAGTGTATGAAAATCATATGCAAGAACAGGCAAGAAAAAAGAAAACCTTATGGGCAGCAATCATCCTGGTGGTAATCATAGCAATCGCCGGAATCGCGTGGACTGCTTATCATGCCGGAATGGCACAGAATAATGAGAATTCCAAAGGAATTGTTATCTCAGAGGATGCCCGGGACTGGGATGAAGATCTTGATAATATTTCCGGGAATCAAAAAGGGATCAAGATCCCCGGATACGGTGATATCACAGTATCCAGTGGTACGAAGACCTGGAAGATCACGCTGGCTAATCCAAGAGACAATGATTGCTATTTTAAATATGAGATTACCATTGGCGAAGATACTACGCCGATCTATGAATCCGATCTGATAGAGCCGGGAAAAGCAATCACAGAATTCGAAGTCACAGAGCCCTTAGAGAAAGGCGACTATGATATCTGTTTTCATATTGCTACATATTCCACGGATGGCGAAAACACACGCCTGAACGGGGCGAATGTAAAGGCTCTTCTGCATGTAATGTAGACCCAGGGGGTAAAAAAAGGAGGAAATTTACAATGAAAAAAATGGTTAAAACAGCGGCAGTAGCAGTTATGGCAGTTATGACAACTATCGCCGGCGTAGTACCGGTGAACGCTGCAAACACAACATCTGCACATTCTGACATCAATCTGTATGTTCCTAACGATCCGGTTTATACAATCACAGTTCCTGAGACGATCTCCGTAAACGCCTCTGAGAAGACTCAGGTCCCGATTACCGCAAGTGATGTAAAATACATTCCAAAAGGAAAGAAGATCTCTGTTACATTCGCGAAGGGTAACGGAACCTTCGGAAGACTGTATCTGGAAGGAACAAACGAAGAAACAGGTAAAAAATATCTAATGACAATGAATATTAAAGGTACTGCAGGAGAATTCAAGAGCGGTGCTCTGGAAAAACAGATCAAAGGAATGGAACTGGCTTCCTTCACAGAAGACGGAACCATGAATTATGAGATGTATCCATGTTCCCAGGATTATCCACAGTACGAGGGCCAAGACTCCAATCTGGCTATCCAGAAGGGTGTTCACTATACCGGCTGGGCTGATTACGGTATTGCTCTGGTAGATGCCAAGTAATTAAAAAACGTCAATATGAATCTCCTGTTTCAGATAGAATTCATATTGACGCTTTTTTAATTCTTGTTAAGATTTTTTCTTTTTTTAGAATTCCTTCTTCAGATAATAGAACCCGAATGCCGGAATATTCACTCCTCTTGCTTCCATCTTATTTCCGGAGATCATATCCTCATACTCGCCATCCGTCTCATTGATCCACGCCGTCTTATCGTGCTCGCTGAAGTTGAATAATCCGATGATCTTCTCACCTTCATAATATCTTCCGATACACAGAATGCTCGAATCCCAAGTCTCAATCGTCCATGTATCCGCGTTAGATACAAATGCACGCTCGCTCTTACGGATCTTCTCCAACTGATCCAGTCTCTGGAATACCTTTCCCTCCACAGTATTTGCATCTGTAATATTCTCAGCCAGTTCCCAGTTCATCGCTCCACGATGGATATATCGGGAATCTTCTGCCTTATGCGGATCTTCCTTATAGGAATAATCATTCACCTGTCCAATCTCGTCACCACTGTACAGCACCGGAATACCAGACTGCATGAACATATAAGCATGAAGCATCACATCCTTCTGAATCGCCTTCTCCATCGCTTCTTCATCCTGCTCGAATCCAGCCTTTTCGATACCACACATGGACGCCGTTGTTGCACAGAATCTTGCATCTCCTGTTACCGGGTCTGCATTGTAGAGTTCTCCACGACTGGTGCTGTCCCCTGCATATCCCTGGAAATAATCATTCAGATACTGTTTGTGCGGGCGCTCATACATGCCATCTTTCTCAAGTGACGGATAATCCAATCCCCAACCAATATCATCATGACAACGCAGGTAATTAAGGAACACATATTCCTTCGGCAAACCATTTACAACATCCAACTGCTGCTTTAATAATTTGACATCACGGGTTGCTACCGTATGCCATGTGGTTGCCATCGTCGTAACATTGTATAACATATGGCACTCCGGCTTCTCAACCGTTCCGAAGTAAGGCACTACCTTCTCAGGCTCCATGACAACCTCGCCAAGAAGCAATACACTCGGGCACACGATCTCACTGATCATACGCATCATACGCACGATCGTATGTACCTGCGGCAGATTCCTGCACTGTGTATATAATTCTTTCCATATATATGGAACCGCATCGATACGGATAATATCAATTCCCTTATTCGCCAGGAATAAGAAGTTATACATCATCTCGTTAAATACCCTTGGGTTCTTATAGTTCAGATCCCACTGATATGGGTAGAAAGATGTTAATACAAAATGTTCCGCATCCGGAAGCCATGTAAAGTTCCCTGGAGCCGTAGTTGGGAATACCTGTGGTACCGTCTTCTCATATTCCGCCGGAATAGAATAATCCTCATAGAAGAAGTAACGGCTCATGTATTCACCGTCTCCCTGACGCGCTTTCTTCGCCCACTCATGATCTTCGGATGTATGGTTCATTACGAAATCCATGCATACATTCATATTTTTCTTATGGCAGGCTGCAGTCAGACTCTCCAGGTCTTCCATCGTTCCCAGTTTCTCCTGAACCTTACGGAAATCAGCCACTGCATATCCACCATCAGAACGCCCTTCTACCGTATCAAGAAATGGCATCAGATGAATGTAGTTTACATTGCTCTTTTCCAGATAATCCAGTTTGGACTCTACGCCTTTCATATTACCGGCAAAATTATCGATATAGAACATCATTCCGAGCATATCATTCTTCTTATACCAGTCCGGAGATGCTTCTCTTAACTGATCAATTGCTTTCAGATCATCATTACGCTCTTCGTAGAAACGATGCAGATTATCACATAACTCTGCATACATAGAACTGTTATCATAGAGTTCCATGTAGAGCCATCTCAACTCATCCATATGTTTCTCGAATCTCTTATTATATACTTCCTTCGCGGCAGTTTTACCGGCTGCGTTTTCTGCTGCCGTTACTTTCTTTGTTTCTTTCTCCATAGCAATATCTTTAACCTCCTGAAAAGTTACCTGTTTCTTCCCTTTAATTATGGATTATTATACACTTTCGCCTCAATTCATTTCAAGACTTTCCAAGATAGAGCCTGTGAGAATATCCATCATAATATTTGTTTATTTTAGCACTTGACAACTTATCACCAGTTTGTTATAAATATTTTTTACTATAAAAGCAAATTTCTTGTCGCATTTCCCATATCATTATGTTACACTATCTCTATATTATACATCCGATAAATTTCTTTGTATTCCAGGACTGATTCAGCCAACGATTCACAGAACAATTACGATACTCTATAACAGAATAATACCGATACCGTATGAGAAACTGGTTGGAATTCTTACATAATTCATCTATAATAAAAAGAAACAGAAATATTCTGTTATCTTCCATTCCGACCACTCATACCGTATAGAAAGGAAGTGCCTATGAGTGAAGGAACTGTTAGAAACGAACAAGACCAAGGAGCCAAGATCATCTTCGAAAATGCCGAGATGTGTGCCCAGTTCCTGGATGGCTATGTGCCAATTGATTGCCTGAAAGGCCTGAAAGCCGAGCAGATTGAAGACATGAGCAGCCGTTTTGTTACCATGTGGGACAATGAACGTGATTCAGATGTCGTAAAACGGATTCACCTGAATCCCGATCTGGCCATGTACCTGATTACTATTATTGAACATCAGTCAAAGGTTGACTATACGATGGTAATGAAATTACTACGCTATATGGTAATGATCTGGACCGATTATGAAAAAGAGATGGAGCGAAAGAAGAAGGGCATCACAAAAACAAAGGATTTCAAATACCCTGCCATTCTTCCGATTGTCTATTTCGAGGGAACCACTAATTGGAACGTTGCGACTCACTTTGCAGACCGTATTGCCCTAAATAATATTTTTGCTGAATATATCCCTGATTTCAGATATGAAGTCATACGAGTGCACGATTATTCGGATGATGAAATCATCAGCAAAAGAAATGAATTTTCATTGGTCATGTTCGTGAATAAGTTGAAGAATTCAGAAGATATTAAGAAGTTAAAAGATCTGCCACTGGATTATCTAGAGAATCTGCAGGAGAATTCCCCACGGCATCTGCTGGAGGTGATTGCTACGGTAGTCTCCACATTTATGCATCGTATCAATGTCCCGAAGGATGAGATTGCAGACTTTACCGATCAGATCTTGGAAAGGAGATTTCCCATGCTATTCGATAGTTTTGAAGCATATGATGTACAGGAGATTCGACGCACCAGCCGGGAAGAAGGCTGGAACGAAGGGCATGATACGGGCTGGAACGAGGGACACGCATCCACTCTGATTGCTTTAGTCCACAAAAAAATCCTCAAGGGAAAGAGCCTGGAAGAAATTGCAGATGAACTGGAAGAGACACCGGAACGAATTCAGGCGTTCTATGATATTGTAAAATCCAACCCTGCAAAAACACCGGAAGAATTTCTAACCATATGGGCATCCCAGCGGACACAGAAATAATAATTCATCCATGTTCTAAACAATCCTTACTATAAACGATTGCCGGATTGGGACAACAGGGGTTTTTTTGTTGTCTCAATCCGGCAATCGTCTTCACATTTTATATAACACTATCTTGCACTCAGAATAACTACATCTTTTCCTTTCAATTCCAGTTTCTCTCCTGCCCGATATTCCTTCTTAGACACAAGATCCACATAATTCCGATCCAGCACTACCTGCTTACTGTCCACCGCATGGTTCAAAAGGAACAGCGTCCTTCCCTTCTCATTCTCTCTTACTGCTGCTTCTACTCCCTCTGGCGTCACCATAACAGGCTCCACTCTTGCTTCCTGGAATATGTTCTTTAGAAAATGCCTATAGAATTCAGCATTGGACCTGGTTCCGACATAATAAGCAGTTCCCTTTCCATAATGATTCTTCGTCAGAACCGGAGTTCCCTGGTAGAAATCTTTCTCATAGACGCTAATGCTTTTGGCGCCACCTTCCAGATGCATCAGATCGCACAATACATCTGCCGGATATTGATTGCCTTCATATATAAATGCATTCTCTTCGCCCTCCGGCAAAGCGTCATTCTCCTCAACCCAGATTCCCAGGATATCTTTCAACGCTCCCGGATAGCCTCCCGGAAGTACCAGATCATGTTCTTCTACGATTCCGCTGAAATACGTGGTAATGAAGGTTCCGCCTTGCTCTACAAATGCTCTTATCTTGTCTGCATAGCCTGTCTTAGTCATATAGAGAAGCGGCGCGATCACTACTTTATAAGAACTGATATCATCCTCCACACCGACAATATCCACCGGAATATTCTGCTCAAATGCTGCCGCATAATAATCTCTGATTGCATCCAGATATTTCATCCGCACACTCGGTCCTGCGGAATATTCTACTGCCCACCAGTTATCCCAGTCGAATACGATTGCTGTCTCTGACGGCGTGCGCCCTTCAAGGAAAGCATCTCCCAAAGTCTGTAATTCCTCCCCCAGTGCTGTCACCTCACGAAATACTCTGGTATCATCCCGTCCGGCATGATCGATCACAGCGCCGTGGTATTTCTCACATGCGCCGATTCCACGTCTGATCTGGAAGAACTGGATCGCATCCGCTCCGTGGGCTGCTGCCTGGAGGCTTAACAGGCGCATCTCGCCCGGTCTTTTCAGCCGATTATACGGATGCCAGTTTGTGACACTCGGAGTCTGTTCCATCAGCACGAAGGACTGCTGTTCTTTGATTCCTCTCATCAGATCATGATTCAATGCAGTAACCGCCGGACCATCTGTTGGCTGCGGATAACTGTCCCAGGAAATAAAGTCCATATATTTCGCCCATTTCTGATAATCCAGAAGTTTAAAGAAACCCATCAGATTCGTAGTGATCGGAACATCCGGCATCTCCTTTTTAATCGCATCATATTCCAACTTGAAGCACTCCATCATACTGTCAGACATGAATCTGCGATAATCAAGAGAGATTCCCTGGAACATCGTCTTTTCCTGACCATCCCACTCCATATGCTCACTCAACAGATTCGGCAGCACAACCTCGTCCCAGTCATAGAATGTATGCCCCCAGAAATCCGTATAGAAACACCGATTCATTTCCTCGATGGTTCCGTATTTCTCCTTAAGCCATTCCCGGAAAGCCTTCTCACAATTCTCGCAATGACACTCTCCGCCAAACTCATTGGAAATATGCCATGCCACAATATTGTCATAATCCTTATATCTCTTAGCCAGTTCACTTGCCAGTCTTGCCGCGTATAAACGGTATGTAGGGCTGTTCGGACAGGAATTATGACGGCTTCCGAACTTTCTCTTCTTACCATCCGCGTCTGTCCTTAAGATGTCTGGATGCCGCTTTGCCATCCATGCCGGATGCGCGCCTGTAGACGTGGCCATACACACCTTCAATCCATTTTCCCGCACGAACTCCATGATCCGATCCAATTTATCAAAACAATAGGTATTCTCATCCGGCTGTAATGCCGCCCAACTGAAAACATTCAGTGTCACCATGTTGATATGTGCTTTTTTCAGCATACGCATATCTTCCTGCCAGATTTCCTCCGGCCATTGCTCTGGGTTGTAGTCTCCACCGTAGAGAATCTCTGTGATGTTATTTCCGTAAGCCATGTTTTTCCTCCTCATACTTCAAATCTATCTTTATATTCAATATACTCTTTCCCCGAAAATGGCGCAACCACCCCAAAGTCCACCCAGACATTTTTGTTACAAGTACCAAGTAAAAGGGGACTATTGATCAGAACAAATTGTCTAAGGATGTCGAACACTGATGATGAGTATTTCTTGCTTACGGACATGCTATATTCTATAATAAAGATACAACTTAATATAATGGAAACATTAGAAGAATAGCCGCATGCCAATCTGGCAGCGGCTATTCTTCTTTCTGATCTTCTGTATACTTTCTATCAGTCCCACACATACTACCTGCGAAAGCGAGGAGTGCATAGATATGAAAAAAGGTAAAACTAATCTGCCACCAGTAAATCCTTACTCCAATGATGGCTACGATGATGACAACATCCCTGAGATCGACCTTCCAAAGACAACCGATGTCGGAAATTCAAACTCGGATGAAGTGCCTCATCATGATAGTCTGGGAAACCAAAAATAGACTTAAAAATAATTAAAACTTCAAGTCTATTCAACATGAATTACAAAAAGCGTCGTGTTTACGACGCTTTTTATCTGGAGTATACGGGATTCGAACCCGTGGCCTCAACAATGCGAATGTTGCGCGCTCCCAACTGCGCTAATACCCCATACCGCAATTATAGCACCGCCTGGTACTTCACTGCAAGTTATATCTGTCATTAAATTTCATCTTATCTTCTTATCCTTAAGTACTGATCCCTCAGAATCAATTTCATCTTATCCCTTGTCCTTGGAAAACATCTTGATTCCAGAAATTGCTCATACTGTTCAAAAGTTGGCTTTTCAATCTTGCCGAATGCACGCATCAACGGATAATTCGTGTAATTATACACTTTTAATTTTCTAGTCGGTTCTTCTACATCGATAACTGTACATATTTCGTTGCGATACATATACCAGAGACGCATAGGATATTCTTTCTCGGGTATGCTATAATCCTCGGGTATCTGTGGATATTCATTTAATATTTTTACAAGCATTACGATAGGACCACTAACAGGAGATGTACCGCTTTCCCAACGCTCTATCGTCTTTTTTGATACATTCACCAGCCTGGCGAATTCGGCTTGCGTCAATCCTGTTTTTTTTCTGCAGACTCTGATATCTTCACCTTTTATGGATGGCACAATTGCATATGTCTTCATTTTATAATCTCCTCATATGATACCCCTAAAATAAGGGTTTGTATTATTGTTTTAGTCCTTATTTTAAGGGTATTATACTGCAAACCAGCAATAATATTTAATAGTTCTTAGTTTTATATTTTGTAAATATATACACAAAAATAGTGCTGGAACTGATTCTCCAACACTATTATCTTGATAAAACAACTTCGTGGTAATACCTATGCATTTCTTTCTGCTCTGTAACTACTGCTCTATCCTATCTTCTCTCTTAATCCTTCATACATCCTCTTAGACACCGGCACATCCACTCCAAGTCTCTCTGCTTCTCTTACCAGATACCCGCTAAAAGTCTCAAGTTCCGTAGGACGCCCCGCATTCACATCTCTCTGCAAAGAACTGGTAGCGTTATCCTCCAGTTCTTCTCGAAAACGCCGCACGATTGCATCTGCATCTTCTCTTGCAATATGCACGCCCTTCTTTACCGCTACTTCATATGCCTCATAGACCAATCGCTCATATTCTTTATCCTTTTTCGGATCGCTTCGAAGCTGCCCAATATTATTGTCATAGAATGCCGTTAATACATTATATGCACAATTAAGGATATACTTCCTCCAGATATCTCTTTCAATATCTTCCGAAACCTTATGGTCAATGTCAGCGCCTTTCAAAATTCCCGACACTTCAAGCACCTTATTCTTCTCTTCCTCGCTCGCATCCATGATACCGATTCTTAAATTCGCAAAGTCTCCCTGCTGTGTAATCGAAAAATCCTGATTAGCAAATGCTACAATATAGATCAGAGAATCAATCACCGTTCCTTTTTTAAGAAATCTTCTTGTACGTTCTCCCGGGTCAGCGCCATTCATGACTGGAATAATCACCGTCTCCTCGGTCACTGCATTCTCAAGTTCCTTACATGCCTGCTCCAAGGAATAGTTCTTCACACAAAGAAATATAACATCCTGTGGTCCAAGTTCTTCCGTTCTCTCCACTACTTTTTCCGGCTTTGCTACAATCTCTCCTTGATAATCGCTGTGAAGGACCAAGCCATTCTCCCGAATCATTCTACCTCTCTCACCACGGGCTGCCAGTGTCACGTGGGGATACTCACGGATCAGCATACCTGCCAGGTAGCCGCCGACACCACCAATACCTACCACTGCAATCTTCTTATCCTTAAGTACTTGTTCTTTCATAGATTTTCACTCCTACATATCCATAATCATTCCCAATATCTGCCCATATATACTTTTGCATCCTCCTCAGATATCGAAAGCCTATCCCTGATTCTCGCTTGCGTATCCTCATATGAAACGCCAAATTCCTTACAGATTACAATTAATTCTTCTGCCCTGCCTTCTAACTTCCCTTGTGCTATCAACTCCGTAAGTGCCTTACACATATCTACCTTCTCCCCTTCTTGATAATATTCTTTCACATGTACCAGTTCCTGCGCTGCCGTATACTGTACAATTACATTAAATGCATCCTCCTCCATACTCTGATATGCCGGATCCTTTTCTACCAATTCTTTTAATTGCTCCATATCTTCCGAGCAGTTGATTTTCCAAGCACGAATTTCCCGAAATGAATATTGATACTCTGACAGCCGGAACGGCTTAGAGATGCAGACCTCTTAATCAGGTTCTGTATATAGAAAATATGCTTTAAGGGAAGTATATCATAGGGTATCCGACAAATCAATAAGGCACAGCCTTGATATTCTCGACAAATTTCGCACGGACTTTCCTCTAATATCTCTTCCCTTATCTGCATCCACATGTGGAATGATACTTTATATTTTACCAGATCTATTCTGCCTTTCTTTACTTTATTTCACATTCGCCAACTACTATACACACATTGCAAATATTCTTTCAATATCCTCCTGCTCCAGCGGCTTGAATCCAGAGATCACATTGCCTCCGCAGGCTTTCTTTGCCATGACTGGAAAGTCCTTTTCTTCAATTCCAACTTTCGTAAATGTATCATCCAAACCTAAAATGTTGAAAAAGAAATCAGAAAGTTTCTCAATGCTCTGTTTTGCAATGTCCATCGGCTCCTGATTCGCATCAATACCGAATACATTCACGCCAAACTGAACATATTTTGACACCGTCGTTTCATCCAGACAATATTCCATCCAGCGAGGTGTCAAGATTGCCAGGCCAAGACCATGAGTAATATCATAGATAGCGGACAATTCATGTTCCATAGGATGGCAGCTCCACTCCTGACGTTTTCCCCCATTCACAAAACCATTGATTGCCCAGGAGGAAGTCCACATCAGATTCGCACGAGCCTCATAATCATCCGGTTTCTGCATTGCAACAGGTGCATATTTGATGATGGTTCTCATCATACCCTCCATAAAACAATCCAGCATATACAGGTCTGGATCCATATTGAAATACACTTCCATAATATGGCTCATCATATCCGCAGCGCCACAAGCAGTCTGATAAGGACTGACACTGTAAGTCAGCGTCGGATCAAGGAATGAAGCCTTAGGAAGCAGAGGATCTGCCAGACGTCCGATCTTCTCCTGTGTCTCAGGATTACTGATAACTCCGCCTGAATCCATCTCTGAACCAGTCGCAGCAAGGGTCAGGATTGTAACTACAGGCAAAGCCTTCTCCACCGGAGCCCATTTGCTGAAGAATTCCCATGGATCGTGCTCGACACAGGCACCTGCTGCCATCCATTTCGTTGCATCTAAGGTAGAACCACCACCTACAGCCAGAAGCACATCAATCTGATGTTCCTTACACATCTGCGCTCCGTCACGTACGGAATCAATACGCGGGTTAGGCGCAATTCCGGACAACTCATATAATTCCATTCCTGCATTCTTGATTTCTTCTACTACAGCATCATAGAGACCGCTCTTCTTAATAGAACCACCTCCATATGTCAGCAATACCCGTTTCCCATATTTCAACAACTCTTCGCCAAGATGGCATAACTGATTCTCACCAAAATATACTCTTACCGGAATATCATAAATAAAATTATTCATATTCTTAATCTCCTTTAAATACTTTTACTTATCAAACTATTTACTTATCGAATTCTTTCGCCACTTCAACCAGAAGTTCTCGGATTGGCAGATGCTGTGGACAAATATGTTCACACTTCCCACATTTGATACAGTCAGATGCCCGGCTGCCTTCCTTTGTATGCACATTATTATAATAATAATCCGTGTTCCAATTCTGGAATTGCTTCTTTGCATTCAGACAGGCGAACAGGTCAGGAATCGCAATCTGCTTCGGACATCCATCCGTACAGTACCGACAGGCAGTGCATGGAATCAAGCCCTGCCCACGGAATATCTCCCGTACTTTTTTGATAGCCTCATGCTCTGTATCAGAAAGAGGGGTAAAATCTTTCATGAAACCAATATTATCGCGCATCATCTCCATATTCCCCATACCGGACAGCACCATCATAATACCGTCGAATCCTGCTGCAAAACGGATGGCATAACTTGCATTGCTGCCTCCATGCAGTTCATCCAGAATCTCCTGCGCCTTCTGGGGAAGATTCACCAGACTTCCTCCTTTTACCGGTTCCATAACGATAACTGGCTTACCAAATTTCTTACACACCTCGTAACACTTCCGGCTTTCTACAGAGGCATCCTCATAATCCACATAATTAAACTGGATCTGCACAACCTCAATCTGCGGATACTCTGTCAGAATCTGCTCCAATACAGATGCCTTATCGTGAAATGAGATACCAAAGTGTTTGAATTTCCCCTCTGCTTTTAATTCCAGAGCCGTTTCATAAGCCTGGCATCTCTTGAACTTCGCATAGATCTCCGTACTCTGGGCGTGCATTAGATAAAAATCAAAATACTCAACACCACAGGCTTCAAGCTGGCTTTCAAACAACGGTCTGATCTGCTCCTGTTTATTGAAAAAGTGGGTAGATAATTTATTCGTCAGGATGTATACATCCCTCGGATAACGGCTTACCAGGCAGTCCCGCAGGGCAGTTTCACTTTTGCCGCCCAGATATCCGTGTGCCGTATCAAAATAATTAAAATCATTTTCCAAAAAGTAATCTACCATCCGGCACATCTCGTCATTGTCTATCTCCCCATCCTGCATAGGAAGCCTCATACAACCGAATCCA
>Ga0129309_1001081_pt1 | contig 15727 bp, 15 predicted proteins | sample L1105metagenome_FD_94439 | JGI IMG/M metagenome (GOLD analysis project Ga0129309, IMG submission 94439) | Ring-tailed lemur group fecal microbial communities from Wisconsin, USA - L1105 metagenome | ecosystem: Host-associated > Mammals > Digestive system > Large intestine > Fecal | place: USA...
GGGAGGTCGCCGTGTTCCTTGGGCGTTGGGGAGACAAGGTAAAGGCGGGCGACCCGTACTACAATCCAAACTTGTCTCTCGACAAGGCGGATTTTTCACTGCGTCTGTGAGAAGGACTTTGCGTAGCAGGCGCTGTGTGCCAGTGGCGCGCGTTTAGCGCCGACCGAAGAGACAGCGAAGAGCTTGGTCTGCATGGCGTATTGACTGAGCTGTAACTTTTTGACACCATACGCATCAGGCGCAGGAGAGCGGATGCGGTGAATTTTGTGAGGTTGAGGAATGAATAGAGCGGCTAAGACACTGAAGAAATGGAATGAGAAGCTGGACGGGATCTGGCGTGAGGAGGGGAATGGACGGCGCGGCGGCGCGGCGGCGAAGCGCCCTGTCAGGGAACGGGCCGGTTCTTTTGTGAGGGAGCATCGGTTGGAACTTCTTTTCATCGCCATGATGGGCTGTCTGCTGTTCTTCCTCGCGTGGGTGCTCCCCTTTAACGGGGGGCCGGATGAGGCGGCGCGCTATCTTGTCCCGAAGTACATCTATAAGCACGGGACGCTCCCGCACGGCGGTGACCCGGAGATTCGTATGAAAATCTGGGGGATCTCCTATGCGTTCCATCCGATTCTGCCCTATATTATCGGGGGGTATCTGATGAAGGCGGTCGGGCTGTTCAATTCCTCCGACCACGCGCTTTTGATGGCAGCGCGCTTCGTCAATATCCTGATCGGCATGGGTTTTTACTGGTATGTGCTGCAGATCTCGCGGGTGCTGTTCAAAAGGAATGTGTTCCGTGTCTACTTTGTGGCGCTGCTCGCGCTGCTGCCGCAGCTTCTATACCTGTTCGTCTACGTAAACACGGACGGGATCGCGCTGTTTTCGACTGCGATGATCCTGTATTACTGGCTCGTGGGGCTGGAGCGAAGGTGGGACCGGGGAAGCTGCACCGGGCTTGCCATCGGAGTTTCGTGCTGCGCGCTCTCGTACTTCAACGCCTACGGCTTTGCACTGTTTTCCGTGATTCTGTTTGCAGGGTCGCTGATCGTCTTTTACGGGAGGAGAGGGGTAAAGGAGTGCATTCGGATCATTTTGCAGAGAGGGATTTTCATCACGGCGATTGTGTTCCTGCTGAGCGGCTGGTGGTTCATCCGCTGTGCAGTGCTGTACGACGGCGATTTCCTCGGGCTGAATGCGCCGAATTACTATGCGGAAAAGTACGCGGACGAGGAGTATAAGCCGTCCGTGAAGAAGTCAGTGCAGGAGCAGGGGGTGCCGCTGGACGAGATGCTCAGAAATGAGGCTGACGGCGGGATGGAGTGGAAGATCACGACGTACCGCAGCACGATCGGATTTTTTGGCTTCTTTGAGTATCCGCTTGGACTCGACATCTATGAGATTCACAAACGGCTGTTCCGTCTCGGAGTCCTTGGGGTGCTGCTCTACCCGCTGCTTGCAGTGCTCTGGTATATGAAGCGCGGTGTTTGCCGCCTGGCGGTGAAGCGCGGCTGGAGGAGAAGGTGGGGGCAGCCGTCCGCCTGCGGTTCCGTGCTCGCAAAGCCTGCTATGACGGTTCCGGGCATAAAACTTCACCCGGCTAATTTCTGCCTGCTGCAGTTTTCGCTTGGCTGCTGCATGATAATACCAATCTTCCTGTCGCTGTATTATTCCTACACGGATGATTTTCAGCCGCAGGGGCGCTATATCATGACGATGATCATCCCCGTGATGTATTTCACGGCGGCCGGGACCGAGCGGCTGATGACGCTGTGCTTTCGGAAGTGGTTCGTGCGGCTTCTGATGGTGCCGATCCTGTACGCGGTGCTCCACGTATTTCTTGCAGCGTTCATCTCCGTGTACCTGCCGAGCTACTGCGAAGCATTCGCGTGGATGGCAGACATCCGCTTCCCATGGTTTTCGAATCAGGGCTGGCTGGTTCAATTGCTGTACCTGTTTATCCCGGGATGACCGTAGGGGATGGAAGAAGAAGGAAAAGCAATGGATAAAATTTTGCGAAGGTAAGAAAGGAAAGACAGAGCCATGTGGGAATGTCCAAAGTGCGGACGAACATTTAAAAAGATGAATCAGGATCACTATTGCGGTCCGGCTCCGGCGACCATAGAAGAGTATATAGAGCGGCAGCCGGAGGAGAGCAGGTCGTATCTGCGGCAGATCAACAGTGCGGTGAAAGCGGCATTGCCTGAAGCAGCGGAAAAAATATCGTGGAGTATGCCGACTTACTGGAAAAAACGGAATCTGATCCAGTTCGCTGCTTTTAAGAAGCACATCGGCCTGTATCCGGGTCCTGAAGCTGTGGAAGCCTTTGCAGACAGGCTTAAGGAATATAAAACAAGTAAGGGGGCTATACAGTTCCCCTATGATAAGCCATTGCCGCTGGAATTAATAGCGGAGATTGCCATGTGGTGTGAGAAAGGAGACAAATGATCATGGATGCGGACAGTTTGCTTTTCTTTGATAAACATATGGATGCGGTGCCTTTATATGAGACTTTGGAAAATCGAATCCTGAAAGAGATAGAAAATGTGCAGATAAAGGTTCAAAAGAGCCAGATTTCATTTTATAACAAACACTTATTTGCCTGTGTTTCTTTTGCAAGGGTAAGGAAAAAGAAGGATTGTCCGGCAAGTTATATTGTCGTGACATTTGGATTAGATCATAAACTGGAATCTCCAAGGGTAGAAATCGCAACGGAGCCATATCCGAACCGCTGGACACACCATTTTCTGGTAGCGGATACAGAAGAGATTGATGATGAACTGATGGCATGGATCAGGGAGGCCGCAATTTTCTCCAACACAAAGTGATGCGTATGCCAATTCGCAGAGCCGGGCTTTTGCCCGCAGTGTGATGTCAGGAAAACGTGCAAAACTGCAAGATATAATTGGTAGCTTTTTCTTTTCGGCAGCAGTATACTTGCCTTATCAACAACGAATGAGGTGATGAGGATGAAATTAGGAAACAGTCTGTTCCATGCGCGGAAAAAATGCGGACTTTCGCAGGAGGCAGTTGCCGGGAAGCTGGGAGTGAGCAGGCAGACAATCTCAAAATGGGAGACGGATGAAACGCTGCCGGATATACGCCAGTCTAAGCAGATGGCTCTGCTGTATAACGTGTCGCTGGATGAACTGATCGAATTTGATGTGGATGTGCAGGAAATCCAGCAGATCATCGAGCGGACGAGTGAAGAACTTGAGGCAAAAATTGACTGGACAAGCGCCTGGGGCAAAAAATATCCCATTCTGCTGAATTACCAGAAGGAGGTCAATGCGGCGAACTATGCGGCGAGGTTAAGCATTATGATCGATGAGTTGAAGACGGAATACGGATACAGCGAGCCGGATGCCTTTCTGGTTTTGAAGGATATTCTGGCGAAGGTTTGGAAATCCAGAAAAGAGTAATCTTAGAATCCCTGTGTAAATGCGCATGAGATTGAAACGGATGTCCCGGAATACAGTGTTTTTGGCTGATTCTGGGCTTTTTTATTTGACATTTTGAACAATGTTCAGTATAATGAGATTGAACGATGTTCAGGGAGGGGATTATGAATAACAGAGAAATCATTATTCAGGCAACTATTGATCTGATCAATGAAAAAGGCGAGAAGATGAACGAAATTACGGTGCGTGATATTTGCAAAAGGGCGAATGTGGGCTTAGGGCTTGTCAATTATCATTTTGGGAATAAAGATAAATTGATAGAACTCTGTGTGGAGCAGATGATAAATAGGATTGTTGATCAGTTCCGCTCCATCGAGGAGAGGACAAAGGGACTTTCTTCTTTTGAAAAACTGGAATATCTGGGCGATATGACACTGACTTTTCTGTTTGACCATTATGCCGTGTCGAGAACGTCTGTCCTTTCGGATATGATTTGCCCGAAAGAGGACGATAATACACACCGGACATATCAGGCGTATCTGCCGTTGGTGTCTGCCTGTCGTCCGGATTGGGACATGGAAACAGTGAAACGAAAAACCTTCTGTCTGATTATCACCATGCAGCAGGCGTTTCTGAGGCATAAGGTGCTCTTCACGGAGACGGGGACTGATCTTGCAGATCCTGCGGAACGGCGAAAATTCCATACACAGATCCTGCATGATATTTTGGAGGTATAGCGGATGAAGATTACAGTGATCAACGGAACGGAAAAGCATGGCGTTACCTGGCGGTTGAAAGAAATGTTTTTAGAGCCATTCAGAAGCCGGGCTGAAATTACAGAATACTATTTACCCGGGGACTGCCCTGCTTTTTGTATGGGATGCGTGAATTGCATTTTGAAGGGAGAGAATTTCTGTAAGGATGCTGCCTGTATACATAAGATCGAAGATTCTTTATTGGAAGCGGATTTAATCGTAATGACCTCGCCTGCCTATGTCATGCACGTGACAGGGGCAATGAAATCCCTTCTTGATCATTTTGCCTACCGTTGGATGCCGCACCGGCCGGCGCCGCAGATGTTTAAAAAGCGTGCCGCTGTTATCACACAATGCCTTGGGGCGGGAGCAAAATCCACAGCAAAGGATATTCGGCACAGCCTTTCGTGGTGGGGAATTTCTGAGATCCATGTGTTTGCAGAACCACTCATGGAGAATATTGCATGGGAAAAACTGACGGAAAAACGGAAAAAGAAGCTGACAGAAAAAATGCGGGCGTTGTCAGGAAAATGTGCCGGTATTGATTACACAAAGCCTGCGAAGACAGGTATAGTTACAAAAGTGAAATTTTATATCTGCCGCATGATGCAGAAAGCATTATATAGAAATAATCCGGAGTATCTGGATGCAAAGTACTGGTCAGAGCAGGGATGGCTCGAAAAGTCCAGACCATGGAAGAGGTGATATGGAACACAGTAGAAATATCTGTTGGCGCATTTCCTTATTAGCTCGTATACCATAAATTGATACAATGCACCCTCTGAATATCGGAGGGTGCAAATTTAACGACATCCCTGTTCAAAAAATGCCCTCAAGTATACGTATATAATGGTTTGCTTCGCGGAGAACATGGTCTGCAAGAAGCGGAAGAATGATGGAAACAATCTTATTCTCCAGAATACCTTCTGCTCCGGCTGTTTTAAATTCACGGTATTTTAAGGTTTCGGCCAGTGACATTTCAGTCAGGCTGTTGTTTGCACGGCAATCCTGTTGCTGCGCCATTTCCAGAAGCTTTTTGTAATCTGCGGCAAAGCCGTCTGCCGTATCGATTAAGGCTGCCTCCGACGGGTCTAATAAGCCGCGGATAAAAAGCGCATGCTCCATCATGATCTGATTCCAGAAATTTTCCGTTTCGTACAGGCTTTCATAAGAGTCACATTTGTTCTGCTGTAATTTTTCAATGATATCGCGGTATAATCTGGCTTCGCGGGTAATGTGCCGGATCAGCAAAGAGTAATTTGCTGTAAAAAGCCCTCCGCAGCCGACTTCTCTAAGAATGCTTTCCTTAAAGGCAATCAGGCCGTCCAGAAGACGGAGAGCCTGCTGGTTGATTCTAAAAACAGCTCTGTCCAGAGCGCAGCTTTTTGGCAGGCTGTATCCGGCCCGGAGATTTTGTTCCATCATGGAGATTCTGCAGTTAATAGGAATTCCGCTTAAATACTGTGTCCTTTTCTCAGCAGGAACAGTAAATTCGGTCACTAACTCATTGGAGGTTAAGATGCTGCCGTGAATGTTTCCCGTACTGATTCTGAGGGTTTTCAGAAGGAGATTTTCAAACTGTTTCCGAAACCAGTCTGCTTTCCGTATCCATGTATGGTTTTTACATGGAAATCCCGCTTCCAGGAAAAGGGAATGCTCCTTCATAATTCTGGAAAAAAATAAATGGGTTTCCAAAGATAAAATGGCATAATTTTTCATAGACTTTCATACCGTATTATATTAAAGATTTATATCAGTATATGTAGAAAACAGGGGAATGATAGTAAAAGTACGATAAGCTAACTTTGCGGAAACGGGAATTTGATTATGAATCCATGGAAAGAAATCAAATTGCAGGTTGCATCAAGTGCCGGTTGACGGTATACTTTTGACAAAGGAAAACAGTACATTTCAGGATAGGAGGCTGCGTATGATAGACCTGCATATGCACAGCAGATACAGCGAGGACGGAGAATACACGCCGTTTGAATTAGTGGAGCGATGTGCCAAAATGGGAGTTCGCATGATGTCGGTAACAGACCATAATTGTGTGAAAGCGAATGAAGAAGCGCAGGAGGCTGCAAAAGAAAGAGGAATACTGTATATTCCGGGCATTGAGATTGACTGCACTTATGAAAACATAAACTTTCATGTGCTTGGATATGGCATTGACTTTCGGAACAGTGATTTTGGGAAAATTGAGAAGCATATTGCTGACCAGAGCCGTCAGGCTTCCCTTGACAGACTTGCCGGAACACAGGCATTAGGTTTCCATATCACGGAAAAGGATATGCGGGCGTTGTCTGAGCATAATTATTGGCAGGGAAGCTGGTCGGGAGAAATGTTTGCAGAGGTTTTGCTTGCAATGCCGGAATATGCAGAGCACCCGCTGCTGAAGCCCTACCGTCCCGGAGGGGAGAGAAGCGATAATCCGTATGTAAATTTCTATTGGGATTATTATTCACAGGGAAAACCGTGTTATGCGAAAATTGACTATCCGGCAATGGAAGAGATCATTGACGTTATCCACCGCAATCATGGCGCTGCAGTCATTGCACATCCCGGTGTAAATCTTAAAGGAAAAGAATTTCTGCTTAAAGATATCCTAAACCTTGGGATTGATGGCATAGAAGCGTTCAGCAGCTACCACAGCCCGGAACAGACAGGAAAATTTTACAAAATGGCACAGGAAAACAATGTATTTGTCACTTGCGGAAGCGACTATCACGGGAAAACAAAACCGTCTATTGCAATAGGGCAGCATGACTGTTTTATCCCATATCCGGAAATGAAAGCCCGGTTAGACAGACTTTTCCAAAAACGTTAATGGGAAAATCGGCGCAATGCTGACAGAACTGCCAGACGGTTTGAGGCTTTTGCAGAGTGCTTTTAGCAGCATTCCGGGTGCAGACTATACGATCTGAAACGTGTCTTCCATAAGCAGCCAGTTGGCTCTCCACCAGCGCATGATCTGCCAATAGCCTGCACCCCGCAGCCCAAATTCTTTGATCAGATTAAATTTGTTCTGAATACTTCGCACATCTTCGAACCAGACTTCGTGTTGTATTCCATTCCGTGTATATTGAAAATATGGAGATTGAGCGCGTTCGTCATACCGGATCGCGGCATGATTCTGAATGGCGATCCGGATGGCTTCTACATTGCCGATGGTAGTGGCGGCAGTTTCTCCCCGGACAAAGGGCAGAGGCCAGTCATAGCCATAATTGGGAATGCCCAGACTGATTTTTTCGGCGGGAATCTCTGTGAGAGCATATTCTACAACCCGTCGGACCATGTTAAGCGGAGCCACCGCCATATTGGGACCATAGCGGTATCCCCATTCATAAGTCATCAAAAGTACGGAGTCGGCAGCAGCGCCAAGGGCGGCATAGTCCTTGCCTTCATAGAGAAGACCGGGTTGATCGGCAGAAGTTTTGGGAGCCAGTGCAACCGATACGGTGTAGCCGAAAGAAGAGAGTGTTTGCTGCATTTCGGCTACAAAGGCAGTGAATGCATCCCGGTCAGAAGCCAGAATGTTCTCAAAGTCAATGTCTACTCCTGCGTAGCCTGAAAACTGCATTCTCTGCAGGATCTGGGAGATCAGATGCGTCCGGTAGGAAGCGTTGTTCACCACGGAGGAGATCAGCCTGTTGTTAAATTGCCCGCTGCTGTCCAGCGGGGTCAGAGTCAGAATCGGGCGGGTGCCGTAGATCCATGCCATTCGGATCATCCAACCGTCATCTTCCGGCGGCAGTATCAGATCTCCCTGACTCGTAAATCCGTAGGAAAAAACAGATAATTCACTTAAAAAAGGAAGCGTCTGTTCCAGGACCCACGGGCTGATGTAGGTATAAGCATAACCGTTGGAGACCAGGGGCGGCATTTCCTTTGGGGAGGGCGCGGCAGACAGAAGCAGCGCCTGCCCGACTGCAAGGGCATAAGGCCAGATAAGCTGGTTGTTAAAAATCACGGACTCAGCGGAAATTCCATGGGCAGCAGCAATGGAATCTACCGAATCTCCGGGCTGGACCACATAAATATCCATAGATTATCAATCCCGTTTTTGATAGAAGTTCCTTACAGTATATGAAGGAAAAAAGGGGCTGTGAATGCCCTTTTTTCTGCATTAAAGTATATTTGATGTCTTTCAGACTACGATCAGTTCCGCGCCAATTTCCAGAAATGCCTGACGCATATGCTCCGGGATGCCTGAATCGGTAATGATCGCATCAACTTCTCGGATCCGGAAAGCTTTGATTGAAAAAACAGCATGATTATGGTATGATAAACCTATGAGAAAACACTTCTCACAAATCTATCGAAAAGGAGTGATAGCATGAAGTTTATCATCAGCGGAAAAAACATAGAAGTGACGGAAGGCCTTCGTACGGCAGTCATGGACAAGCTCGGCAAGTTGGAAAGATATTTTACTCCTGACACAGAAATTATTGTAACCATGAGTGTGGAAAAAGAGAGACAGAAGATTGAGGTGACGATTCCGGTAAAAGGAAATGTTATCCGCTCCGAGCAGGTCAGCAGCGATATGTACGTGTCGCTGGATCTGGTTGAGGAAGTGATCGAACGTCAGTTGAGAAAATATAAGACAAAACTGATCGCAAGGCATCAGGAGGGAACAAACTTCCGCAGAGAGTTTATCGAGAAAGAGGACACGACGGAACCGGAGGAAGTGCAGATTGTCCGCACAAAGCATTTCGGCGTGAAACCGATGTATCCGGAGGATGCATGCGTACAGATGGAACTGCTCGGACATAATTTCTTCGTATTCTGCAATGCGGAGACGGAGGAAGTAAATGTGGTATACAAGCGGAAAGGAAATACTTACGGACTGATAGAACCTGAGTTTTAGAAAGACGCCGTATGGGCTGCCGGCTTTAAACCGGCAGCCCGTTTTTGCCTTTTTAATAAATTTTTTATTGTGTTACAAACGCAATAGTGGTAAAATCTTAAATAGTATGTGCAATTATGCAATTTCGAAGGAGTAACGAACATGAATCTTTTTTCTAAAGTATTTGGGACACACAGCGAGCGTGAGCTGAAAAGGATCATGCCGCTGGTTGATAAAGTGGAAGCGCTGCGGCCGGATATGCAGGCGCTGTCGGATGAACAGCTTCGTGCAAAGACGCCGGAATTTAAAAAGCGTCTTGCCGAAGGGGAGACGCTGGATGATATTCTGCCGGAGGCGTATGCAGCGGTCAGAGAGGCTGCAAAACGTGCGATCGGACTGGAGCATTACCGCGTACAGATCATCGGCGGCATCATTCTGCATCAGGGACGTATCGCAGAGATGCGTACCGGTGAAGGAAAGACGCTGGTTTCCACACTTCCGGCTTATTTAAATGCACTCGAGGGAAAGGGCGTCCATATTGTTACGGTCAACGACTATCTGGCACACCGTGACGCCGAGTGGATGGGAAAGGTCCATGAATTTCTTGGACTTAAGGTCGGATGCGTTTTAAATGATATGGACAACGACGTCCGCCGTGAGATGTATAACTGTGATATTACGTATGTCACGAATAATGAACTTGGATTCGACTATCTGCGTGATAATATGGTCATTTATAAAGAGCAGCTTGTACAGCGCGACCTGCATTATGCGATCATCGACGAGGTGGACTCGGTGCTGATCGACGAGGCAAGAACGCCGCTGATCATTTCCGGGCAGAGCGGTAAATCCACGAAGCTGTATGAAGTGGCGGATATCATTGCACGCCAGTTAGAGAGAGGCGAGGCGAGCGGTGAAGTTACAAAAATGTCGGCTATTATGGGTGAGGAGATTACCGAGACAGGTGACTTTATCGTAAATGAAAAGGACAAGGTTGTCACGCTTACGCAGCAGGGCGTGGAAAAAGTGGAGAAGTTCTTCCAGATCGAGAACCTTGCGGATGCGGAAAACCTTGAGATCCAGCACAATGTCGATCTTGCGCTGCGCGCAAACTATCTGATGTTCCGCGATCAGGACTATGTGGTGAAGGACGATCAGGTTATGATCGTAGATGAGTTTACGGGACGTATCATGCCGGGAAGACGGTATTCAGACGGTCTTCATCAGGCAATCGAGGCGAAAGAGCATGTGAAGGTAAAACGGGAGAGCAAAACGCTTGCAACGATCACGTTCCAGAACTTCTTCAATAAATATAAGAAAAAAGCCGGTATGACCGGTACGGCGCTTACAGAGGAAAAAGAGTTCCGCGATATTTACGGGATGGACGTTATCGAGATACCGACAAACCGTCCGATTGCCAGAACAGATCTGGATGATGCGGTATACATGACAAAAAAAGAAAAATATCATGCAGTGGTGGAGGAAATCGAGAAGGCGCATGCAAAGGGACAGCCGGTTCTGGTGGGTACGATCACGATCGATATCTCCGAGCTGCTTTCCGGTATGCTGAAAAAGAGAGGCATTCCGCATAAAGTGCTGAATGCAAAATTCCATGAGCTTGAGGCTGAGATCGTTGCGGACGCCGGCCAGCACGGGGCGGTTACGATCGCGACTAACATGGCCGGACGTGGTACTGATATTAAGCTCGACGAGATTTCAAAAGAGCTGGGCGGACTGAAGATCATCGGTACGGAGCGCCATGAATCCAGACGTATCGACAACCAGCTGCGCGGACGTTCCGGACGTCAGGGAGACCCGGGTGAATCAAGATTCTATATTTCTCTGGAGGACGACCTGATGAGACTGTTCGGTTCCGAGCGCCTGATGGGCGTGTTCCGTTCGCTCGGCGTGGAAGAAAACGAACAGATCGAGCATAAGATGCTTTCCTCCGCGATTGAAAAAGCGCAGGAAAAGATTGAAGGAAACAACTACGGCATCCGTAAAAACCTGCTGGAGTACGATCAGGTCAACAATGAACAGCGCGAGATCATTTACGCGGAGAGACGGCGCGTGCTTGACGGGGAAAACATGGAGAGCGCGATCCAGAAGATGATCAAAGACACAGTGGCCCGCTATGTGCATATGTGCATCGGGGAGACGAACGACACAAGCGAGTGGGATCTCAATGAATTGAATTCCCTGCTTCTGCCGGTTATTCCGCTGAAGCCTGTTACGCACGAGAGCATTTCTGATATTAAGAACAAAGAGCAGCTTACGCAGGAGCTGATAAAACGTGCGCAGGAACTTTATAAAGAGAAAGAAAAACAGTTCCCGACGCCGGAGGAGATGCGTGAGCTGGAGCGCGTCATCATCCTGAAGGTGATCGACCGCAAGTGGATGGACCATATTGATGATATGGACCAGCTCCGTCAGGGAATCGGCCTGCAGGCTTACGGACAGCGTGATCCGCTGGTTGAATATTAGACGATCGGTTTTGAAATGTTCGGTGAAATGACAGAAAATATTCAGACCGATACGCTGCGCCTGCTTTACCATGTCCGCGTGGAGGAAAAGGTAGAGCGTGAAGAGGTTGCGAAGGTGACGGGAACCAACAAGGATGAGAGTATGGCAAAGGCTCCGAAAAAGCGTGCTGCGGAGAAGATTTACCCGAATGATCCGTGCCCGTGCGGAAGCGGCAAGAAGTATAAGCAGTGCTGCGGACGGAAAAAATAAAAAGGAATTATGCGCTCGTTCGTTGATCGGGCGCTTTTTCAAAAAAAGATTATAGGAAGTCCCCTCCGGGGATACCACTATGTCAGGCGGCAATAAAGCCGCATGACAAGAATAATGAAACCCCCTCCGGGGATACCATTATGTCATGCGGCAATAAAGCCGCATGACAAGAATAATGAAAGAAGGTGACAGAGTGGTCGAATTAGATCAGTTCCGCTATACGCTCGGAACATACGAAAAACCATTACTGGAAGTGAGGGATTCACTTTGACCTCGCTAATAAGGAAAAGAAGATCGAGGAATTAGAAAGAAGAATGGAAGAACCGGATTTCTGGGATAAGCCGGAGGCTTCCCAAGAATCCATGAAGATACTGAGCAATCTGAAGGAAGACGTGGCCGTTTACCGCACGCTCAGGGAACAGTATGAAGAAATAGAAGTGATGATCGAGATGGCGGAGGAGGAAAACGACGCCTCCCTGCTTCCGGAGATACAGGAAACGCTGGATTCTTTTGTCAGCACATATGAGAACATCCGTATCAAGACGCTCCTGTCCGGGGAATACGACAGTGCGGATGCAATCGTTGCGCTTCATGCAGGGGCGGGCGGAACCGAATCGTGCGACTGGGCGTCCATGCTTTACCGGATGTATACTAGATGGGCGGATAAAAAAGGCTTTCAGGTGGAAGTGCTTGATTATCTTGACGGCGACGAGGCGGGAATCAAATCCGTCACGTTTGAAGTCCGCGGCACGAATGCATACGGCTATCTGAAATCGGAAAAAGGCGTGCACCGGCTGGTGCGTATTTCCCCGTTCAATGCGGCGGGAAAACGCCAGACCTCTTTTGTGCAGTGCGACGTTATGCCGGATATTGAAGAAGACGTGGATGTAGAGATCAGGGACGAGGATTTAAGGATTGACACCTACCGTTCCAGCGGAGCGGGCGGACAGCATATCAACAAAACCTCCTCGGCGATCCGTATCACGCATCTGCCTACGGGGATTGTGGTACAATGCCAGAACGAGCGCTCACAGTTCCAGAACAAGGATAAGGCCATGCAGATGCTGAAGGCAAAGCTGTATCTTTTAAAACAGCAGGAAAATGCAGAAAAGGCGTCGGGCATCCGCGGCGAGAAGAAAGAGATGGGCTGGGGAAATCAGATACGTTCGTATGTGATGCAGCCTTACACGATGGTAAAAGATCACCGGACCGGTGAGGAAACCGGGAATGTAGACAGTGTGATGGACGGAAATATCGATCCGTTTGTCAATGCATACCTGAAATGGATCGCGCTTGGCGAACCGGAGCAGGACGAAGGGTAAGACAGGCAAAAAGTAAAGCAGAATAAATAGAAGGAGAAAAAGCATGGGTATCATTAAAACAGCAGTAGATACGGTGTTCGGAACGCTGAACTCATCTGTAAACGATCAGTTTCTGGAGGTAGTCGAGCCGGGCGAAATGGGAGAAGGAACGGTTCTTGTAAAAGGCGTGAAAGCCAGAAAAGGAGCGGGGCGCAGGAGCACGCCGGATACCATCTCGGACGGATCCGTGATCCATGTATATGACAATCAGTTTATGATACTGACAGACGGCGGAAAGATTATTGATTATACGGCGGAGCCCGGTTATTATACGGTAAAAAATTCTTCCCTGCCGTCCATGTTTAACGGACAGTTTGATGATGCCCTTGAGGAATCCTTTGCGAGAGTAAAATTCGGCGGAACGACGCCGGTTGAACAGAGGGTGTATTATATTAATCTGCAGGAGATCAAAGGGATTAAATTCGGCACGAGAAACGCCATTAACTATTTTGACAGCTTTTATAATGCAGAGCTTTTCCTGCGTGCGCACGGGACATATTCCATCAAGATTACCGATCCGCTGAGGTTCTATGCGGAGGTTGTTCCGAGAAACGCTCAGAAAGTGGAGATAGAAGATATCAACGAGCAGTATCTGTCAGAATTTCTTGAAGCGCTCCAGACGGCGATCAATAAAATGTCGATGGACGGCACGAGAATCTCCTATGTCACATCAAAGGCGATGGAGCTCGGAAAATATATGGCGGATGTGCTGGACGAAGATTGGACAAAGACAAGAGGAATGCAGATACAGTCTGTGGGTATAGCCAGCATTTCCTATGACGATCAGTCGCAGAAGCTCATCAATATGCGCAATCAGGGAGCAATGATGGGAGATCCGTCCATCAGGGAAGGCTATGTGCAGTCGGCTGTCGCGCAGGGGCTGCAAAATGCAGGCTCAAACGCGAACGGTGCGATGGCAGGTTTTGCAGGCATGAATATGGGAATGGGAGCAGCCGGAGGCTTTATGGGGCAGGCGTCCCAGACAAATATGCAGCAGATGCAGATGAACCGGCAGGCAGTTCCGGCAGGTATATGGACGTGTACCTGCGGCGCACAGAACAGCGGAAAATTCTGCTCAAACTGCGGAAAGCCTTCGCCGGCAGGCGGATGGACCTGTGCGTGCGGCACGCAGAACAGCGGCAATTTCTGTTCAAACTGCGGAAAACCGAGAATGTAGATCAGTAACAGAATGGACCGGAAAGGAAACAGGTGGACAGATGGCGGTCATTACATTTAAGTGCCCGAATTGCGGCGGTGATCTTAAATATGATCCTGCTTCACAGAAATATAAATGTGAATACTGTATATCCCTGTTCACGCAGCAGGAACTGGAGGAGAGCAACCCGCAGGCACAGCAGGATGGCGGAGCGCTCGTGTATTCCTGTCCGAGCTGCGGCGCGGAGATCGTCACGGATGAGACAACGGCGGCGACCTTCTGCTATTACTGCCACAACCCCGTAATACTTCAGGGAAGGCTTGCGGGCGAATACGAGCCGGATCTGGTGATCCCGTTTGCGGTGAATAAAGAGGAAGCCGTGGAGAGCTTTCTTGCATATGTAAAACGCAAAAAATTTGTGCCGAAGGATTTTTTCTGCAGGGAGCAGATCGAAAAAATAAGCGGTATCTACTTTCCGTTCTGGATGTATTCCTGCCGGGCGGACGGGCAGTGGAACGGCAGTGCGGATCAGATCCGCGTTTACAGAATGGGAGACATTGAATATACGGAAACAAAGGTATTTGATGTGTACCGCAGCGCAGACCTGACATTTAAAAGCTTAATGCGGGATGCGTTAAACAGGGAAAACAAAAGGCTGGTGGAGGCGGTGCAGCCCTTCCGCGTGGAGCAGGCTAAAGATTTTTCCATGGGATATCTGTCCGGATTTCAGGCGGAAAAGCGTGATATTGAAAAAAGCGGTGTCGTATCGGAGCTGCAGGGTGAGATACGGGAACATGCGTCGCAGATGATGAAGGCGAGTGTCGGCGGTTACGCGTCCGCCAGGGTGCGCTCCTGTGACATCAGGGTAAAAGAAGAGGACTGGAAATACCTGCTCCTTCCGGTGTGGGTACTGACCTACAAGGGGGCGGACGGAAAAATGTACTACTATGCCATGAATGGCCAGACAAAAAAGGTATGCGGGGTTTTGCCGCTGGATAAGAAGCGCATGACCGCATTCTTTTTCGGCATTTTTGTGCCGGTTCTCATATTGATGCTGGTTGGAGGGTATTTTTTATGGTAGAGCGTGCAGGCGGTACATACAGGATAAAGAGGATCTGCTTTCTGCTGCTGGCGGCGCTGTGGGTTTTGCTGTGCGCCCGGACGGCGGCAGCGCAGAGCAGTGTGTTTGACGGGGCCGGACTGTTTTCGGGAAAAGAGTGCAAAGAGCTTGATGAGCTGGCGCAGAAGCTGGAAAAGAAGTATAAGATGAATTTCCTGCTGCTGACGGCTGCGGAGACCGGAGGATTCTCTGCTTCGCAGTATGCGGAGGCTTTTTATGAGGATAAGGGGTACGATGCGAACGGAAAAAAAGGCGGGATCGTGCTGCTCATAGATATGGATAACCGGGAGATGAACCTCACAACTGACGGCAATATGATGTATTATATTACGGATGAAAGAGAAGAAAAAATATATGATGCGGGAGA
>Ga0129309_1001082_pt1 | contig 15688 bp, 13 predicted proteins | sample L1105metagenome_FD_94439 | JGI IMG/M metagenome (GOLD analysis project Ga0129309, IMG submission 94439) | Ring-tailed lemur group fecal microbial communities from Wisconsin, USA - L1105 metagenome | ecosystem: Host-associated > Mammals > Digestive system > Large intestine > Fecal | place: USA...
CACTTGTTAGAATGAAATTAAAGATAGCTATCAATATATAGAGAAAAGAAAAATAGAGCATGACAAACAAAGGATTATTGAAATATTTAATGGTAATTGTATTTTTGAATGTATGTTAATAGTTTCAGTAAACGTAGCTTCAAGTCGTGGTAAAATACAAATTATGTGTTTCAGTTCAAAAAGCTGGAGAAATACAAAGGAAGTGATTTATTTTATGAAAAAGATAATTTATCTGTTAACGATTACTATTTCAATCGGTATTTTTTCTATTTTGTTTATAGAAAAAAATAAAGAAGATGTAGTAAAACTAACATCAGTATCATCTGGATACCCTGAAAAAGTAACTGATAGAAAAGGTTGTGAAATAAATGTTACGTTAACTGACAGAGATAAAAACAAAATTTTTTTAGATAAATTATTAGAATTAGCAAAAGATAATGATTATATTGTTGTTACTAATCAAGTTATCCATTTAGATGGTAATGTTGAAAAATATATTTTTTATATTTATGATCAAAAAGACATGATAAAAAATGATTTATTAGAATATTTTGGAAATGGAAATGAGGTAGAAAAAAATACTTTATCTACACAAACTTGTCTATCTTTAATAAATAATCATTTCTTAGATAAGGAGATTTTTGAATATAAAAATTTTGATGATTTTATAAATGAAGTATATACAGTTAATGATGTTCTTTCTTATAATGTATATTCCAATGATAAAGAATTAGTTGATAAACAGGTACATGAAATTGCTGAAGGATTGATTGAGATTGAGACAGAAGATAGTTGGGGCTATAATGAATCAAATATGAATCCAATAGTTATTTTATTCATGATAATTGCCATTATTTTTTTAGTTATAAGTATCATTACTTTTTTTCTAAATAATAAAAAAGAATTTAGTATTGCAGAATTATTAGGATATAATTCTTTTGATATATTAAAAAAATATTTATTTGTTTTTATAGGAAAACTCACTCTTTTATTTGTTGTTTGTCAAGTGATTATAGGCATTTTATTTGTAGATAATATTACTGGTAATACTATACAATTTATAAAAGATATGATAATAAAAGATGTTATATTTTTATTTATTTTATGTCTTTGTTGTATAATTGTTTTCTTGGCTATAATCAGAAAAACAAATTTAAAAAAATCAGTTAACTTTCAACCATTACTCAATTTAGTATATTGTTTTAAAATAACATATATTTTTCTTTTTTGCTATATATTTACTTTTTCATTTTATCAAAATGATATAATTTTAAAACAAACTTTTGGTTTATTGAAATATTATGAATTATGTGAAGATTATTATAGTATTAATAATATAGTAGGTGATTCAAGGGGTGATAAAGTTATTGATATATTTTTAAAAGAAAAGAATACAATTGCTTGCATTTGTTATAGCGAGGAAAATGAAGAAATACCATTTTTAATAGCCAATAAAAATTATGTTGAACTTTTTAATGATGACATTCAGTTAAAAAATAATATGTTGATTGTTCCGAATCAGTATAAAGATATAAATTTATATAGATATAAATTAGATGAAAATATAGATATTCAGTATATAGATGGTTCATATACATATGATGGATTAGCTATTTATCCCGGACAATCTTTTCAAAATCCCATAATATATGTAATCAATCATGATTATTATAGCTCAATGCATTTGTTATTGTCTAAAGATAAAACGATTGAAGAATATCAACAAATGGCTTCTTTGTATATTGAAAGCTATGAATTAAGGTTAGAAAATGCGAATAGATTTATTGAAGAAATGTTTGTCTATTTAACATTACCGGCATTGATAGAAATTGTATGTTATTTTATTCTATTTATTTTTTCATTTATCATGATTATCTATATTTTTATGAAAATATACTTTGAACAGTATAATAAGGAAATAGCTGTAAAAAATACACTGGGTTATCGTTTTATGGAAATTTATTATCCAATCTATGCTATGCATATCATGGCTTATATCTTGCCAATGATACTGGTTGGTTTTATGCTGAAGGATATACAAGTTTTATTGATTTTCTTTGTAATGACATTTAGCTTTGATTTTATTGTACAGACAATATTATTGAAGATGAATCATAGAAAATCAAAATTGATGCTGTTAAAGGATGGTGAATAAAATGATTGTAAAACTGGAAAATATATGTAAAAGTTTTGGAAAACATCAGGTATTGAAAGATATTAATTTACAGATCAATGATGGAGAGTTTATCATCATCATGGGGAAAAGCGGTTCAGGAAAGTCAACATTATGCAATATAATAGGTTTATTAGATCAGCCAACAAGTGGAAAAGTCTATATAGATGAAAAACTTATGACCTATAAGAATAAAGAGGTAGCAAACATATTGAGATATAAAATATCTTATCTGTTTCAAAACTTTGCCTTAATAGATAATAAAACAGTAGGATATAATTTATCATTGATATATCACAGCAACAAAGAAAAGAAAAAGATGAAAAGCAAGATAGAAGAAAGCTTAAAATCATTTGGCTTGGAAGGATACTTTGATAAAAAGGTCTATGAATGTTCAGGAGGAGAACAGCAAAGAATAGCGATAGTGAGGACATTTTTAAAAGAGGGAGAATTGATCATATGTGATGAGCCAACAGGAAGCTTAGATGATGAAAACAAAGAGTTAGTTATGAAAGAACTGATAGAATTACATAGAAGTGGAAAAACAATCATCATGGTTACACATGATACATCATTATTACATTATGGTTCAAGGATCATTGAGTTATAGAAGAATGAGAAAATCTCATTCTTTTTTATATAAAAAAGATATTTTGATAATCAAGAAAATGATATAATAGATAAAAGGAATATTTTTTAGGAAAGAAGGAATGTGTATGGATAATTTTCCTCATTTGTTTGAACCTATTCAAATAGGAAAAACAACTGTTAAAAACAGAATATTTATGCCTCCTTTATCTACTAATTTGGCAGATAAAGGGTATGTAACCGATGCTTTAATTGAACATTATTCAAATAGAGCAAAAGGAGGAGTCGGTTTGATTGTTACAGAGGTAACAACAGTAGAACCAGTTTATACTTATTTACCCGGAGATATGTCAATATATGATGATTCATATATTTCTGGCTGGAAGAAGTTAGTTGATGCTGTTCATCAATATGATACAAAGATTTTGTCACAATTATTTCATCCTGCTTATATGGCATTTCCAATTCCCGGGACTCCACAATTGATTGCACCATCAAATGTAGGACCATATTATGCTAAATCTGCTCCTAGAGCTGTAACGGTAGAAGAATTACAAATCATTATTAAACAGTTTGGTGAAGCCGCTTATCGTTTTAAAGTTGCAGGTGGTGATGGTGTGGAAATTCAGGCGGCTCATGCTCATGGTTTATTAGGTGGCTTTTTAACACCGCTATATAATAAAAGAACTGATCAATATGGTGGTGATATTAATGGGCGTTTAAGATTGACTTTAGAAGTTATCGAAGAAGTCAGAAAGAAATGTGGTGATGATTTTATTATTGATGTACGAATTTCTGGTGATGAATATAGCGATGGTGGATTGACTCTTAATGATATGATTTATGTATCTAAACAATTGGAAAAAGCAGGGGTTGATTTTATTCATGTTTCTGGTGGAAATACTATAAAGCGTGGAAGTTCAATGCCTGCACCCGGAACAAATCCTGCTCCTCATGCTCATGCCAGTCAAGAAATAAAGAAATATGTTCACATTCCTGTGGCAACAGTAGCAAGAATCAATGAGCCATGGGTTGCCGAAGAATTGATTGCTAATGGAAAAACGGATATTTGTATGATTGGTAGAGCTAATTTATGTGACAGTGAATTTGCAAATAAGGCTTATGCAGGAAAAACAGATGATATTAGACCATGTATTGGCTGTGGTCGTTGTTTGACAGGAATTATGTTTGGTAAGCCAATTGGCTGTACAGTTAATCCATCTGTTCAATCAAATACGATTGAAAAAGCTAACCATAAAAAGAAAGTTCTTGTGATTGGTGGTGGACCTGCTGGTATGGAAGCGGCTTATGTGGCATCACAAAGAGGACATGAGGTTGTTTTATGTGAAAAAGAAAATGAATTGGGTGGACAATTAAAAATTGCTGCAGTGCCTATTGGTAAACAAGAAATTTGCAAAGTTATTAAATATATGTCAAGAAGATTATACAATGAAAATATTGATGTTCGTTTAAATACAGAAGTCACAGCAGAAATGCTAGATAATGAATTTAAAGATTATGAAGTGATTTGTTCGATGGGAGCAAAACCTAAAGAAATAGAAGCGTTTAAAGTGTTTAAACAAACAATGAGTGCAGATGATATTTTATCAGGAAAACAATTTCCGGGTAGAAAAATTGTAATTATTGGCGGTGGTTCAGTTGGCTGTGAAACAGCAGATTATTTAGCACCATTAATTAATGATTTATTCCCAGCAAATAGAGATGTGACTATTATAGAAATGACACCTTCATTAATGGTAGGAGAAGGTGGAGCTGCTAAAAGCGTTTTAACACAGCGATTGATGAAAAAAGGAGTCAAGATTGAACTTAAAGCACAAGTCATTGCAGTTGATGAAAATACAATTACATATCAAAAAGATGGAAAAGAGTATGTATTAAATGATGTAGATACTTTGGTATTTGCGATTGGATATGAATCTATTTCAATTGATAATGATAGAGTTCATGTAATTGGTGATAGTCAAAAAGTAGGTAATTTAAAAGATGCAGTAAGTGCAGCATATACATTTGCAAGCACATTATAATAAGAAAAGGAGAATAAAGATGACAAAAAAATTATTAGAACCTATTCAAGTAGGAAATATGACGTTAAAAAATCGTATCATGTTTCCTCCTTTAACAACTGGATATGAAGAAAGAGACGGTTCTATTGGACCAAGAAGTTTGAGCTTTTATGAACGTTTGGCTAAAGGTGGCGTAGCATATATTGTTATTGGTGATGTTGCACCAGTAAGAACAGCTTCTCCAACACCAAAGTTATTTGATGATAGTCAAATACCAGCATTTCAAAAATTGGCTGATACTTTGCATCAATATGGAAGCCTTGTAGCCTTACAGATTTTTCACCCTGAATATGATGTACCGGGTGTTGGACGTATGATCATGCAATCAGGTATGGCTCGTCAAGCTGCTGCTAAAGCAAAAGCAGAGGGAAATGAAGAAGAATATAATAAACAAAATGAAATAGCTCAAAAGATTACAAAAGATGCCTATGCTAAATTGCATCATGATATGCAACATTTTGTTTCTGAAGCAACGATAGAACAGTTAAATGAAATTAAAGCAAGTATTGCAAATTGTGCTCGTAAAGCACAAAGTGCAGGTGTTGATGCCATTGAAATTCATGGTGACAGACTTGTTGGGTCATTATGTTCAAAAATCTTGAATCATAGAAATGATGAATATGGAGGAAGTTTTGAAAATCGTACTCGTTATGCATTAGAAATTGTTAAAACAATTAAAGAAGCTGCCCCTCATTTAGCAGTTGAATATAAATTACCTATTATTACGAAAAATGCCGATGGAAGTTTAAGAGGGAAAGGCGGATTAGAAGAAGATGAAGGTATTGCATTTGCTAAATTATTAGAAGAAGCAGGTGTTGATATGATTCAAGTTGCTCAAGCTAATCATACTGGTAATATGGGTGATACTATTCCACCAATGGGTGATGTACCTTATAACTGGACTTTAGATGTTGCAAGAAAAGTAAAAGAAACGGTTTCTATTCCAGTAGCAACAGTAGGACGTGTTATTAGTGTTGAAGCTGGAGAAAAGATTTTACAAGATGGAGATGCTGATATTATCGGTTACGGACGTTCATTATTAACAGATCCAGATATTGCTAATAAAATTGCTATTGATGAACCAATAAGAGAATGTTTGAATTGTAATAAGGGATGTGTTGATGCCATTCAGGGACGACGCTATATTTCATGTGTTTTAAACGCTGAAAATGGTGATGAAGCAACAATTTTTATTAAGCCTGCTAATGAAAGTAAAAATATTGCTATTGTAGGAGCAGGTATTGCTGGGCTAGAAGCCGCAAGAGTTGCCTCTTTACGTGGACATCAAGTAACAGTATTTGAAAAATCAGATAAAATTGGTGGACAAATTCATATTGCTGCAGTTCCTCCTCGAAAGAGTGAAATATTGCGTTCGATTGAATATTATGAAAAGATTTTACCAAAGTTAAATGTTGAAATAAAATTAAATACTATTGCGACTGCTGAAGAATTAAATAGTTTCGATGAAATTATTGTTGCTGTTGGTGCACATAATATGGATTTACCAATGAGTGTAGAAGATAGTCATGTTGTTTCATCATGGGATGTTTTAAATGGTCAAAATGTAACTGGAAAATGTGTTGTTTTAGGTGGTGGTTTGGTTGGAACTGAAACTGCTGAATATTTAGCTAATCAAGGATTAGAAGTTTCAATTGTAGAAATGATGGATAAAATTGCGGCAGGTGAATCAGGTACAGTATTACCATTGATTATGAAAGATTTTAAGGAACATCATGTTCAACAATATGTTAATACAAAAGTAACTGCGATAAAGAACAATACAATTTATGCAATAAATACAGTTGATAATAGTGAGGTCACTATTGAAGCAGATACAATAATTAATGCTTTAGGTTCAAAGAAAAATAATTTTGATGAAACAGGCATTACTGTACATTTAAGTTATATCGGTGATTGCTCAGGAGAACGAACTGCTGATATTGCCAGTGCTATTAGAACTGGATATAAAACTGCAAATGAAATTTAAAATGCCATTTAAAGAACTCTGGTTTTTAAACCAGAGTTCTTTAATTTATTAGTAAATGCCTGTTAACGACTTAAATATTTTATAAAATTTTAATAACGAATAAATTTTATATGACAAATATGTCAATAGTTTTTATGCTTTATATTTTCCATTTTTTGTTTTTGTTTATTATTATTTTCAATAATTTTAAAAACTTGTTTTTTGTATTCAGGTAATAGACCGTTAATATTGATGTAATCAGGATTTTCATTTAGTTTAGCATATTCTTCTCTATCTAAATTTCGTTTAAATATGATAGTAAGTGATGTAATATTTAAAACATCAGCCATCTTTTCTATTTGATTAAAACATTTTCTAAAAGAAATACCACGAAAAAAATCGCTCAGTGATGATTCTGCAATCCCTGTTCTAATAGAAAATATATGAGCATTGATTCCCATCTCTTTCATTCTCTTTTTTACTTTTTTACCAATTTCATCAATTTTTACAATCATCATTACATCACCACTTTGATATTAACACGAGATAGTATGAGTTCGTGTATTATTTACATATAATAAGCATTTAGAAATTTTTTTCAGAAAAATTTTAAGAAATGCTAAAAATATTGTATAAATGAAATAGTAAAAAAGATTTTGAATTTTACTTTTATTCATTATGGATTATCTAATTTTAAATAAAATATAAAGTAAATATCATAAAATACAAAATTATAGAAAATTTAAAAAAATAATATTTTATTTGGATTATATCTTGATAAGTATATAGATGGTGTGAAATATATATAGAATGAAAAAAGATGATTACAAGAAAATCATCAAGATAAAAAGTGACGATTATACAATTTAATTATTGCTTACAAAGCATACATAAAAGACTTTATCAATAATATGTATTAATATTTACTAAATATATAAAAAGAAAATGAATAATGAAAAGATTTTTGAATAATTATTGAAAATAAATGTTTTATTAAAAGGACAGATACGATAATAAAGATGAATAATCTATTTCGCATTTGTCCTTTTTATTTTATGTTCATTGTAAAATCAAAAGTATATTTTAATAATATAATGATTTATTGATAGGAATATTCTTTATTTCTTTATCTAAAATACTTTGTTCTAATAGAGAAATTAATTTTGTACTTTTTAGTTCTAAATCAAGAGCAGGATGACTATATCCAGAAAGATTTGTAACAAGATGATAAATACAAGTTTTCTTTATTTGATTTAAATATTTTTGACCTTTACTATTCATTTTTAATATTCTTATATAATCTACATTTAAAGCATTTTGTATTTCCTGTTTTGTATTTTGCATTAAAACATGAACTAACATTCTTTGTATTCTGGTCTTCGTATATCTTTTACTTGTCAAGCTTTTTACAAAATCCTGATAATTATTAAATTTCATAATATTTTTCTTTAATAGATTTTCAATTCCTTCATCAACTAAATGATATGTTTTCAAAGTTTCCTTAGTCTGCATAACGATTGTATACTTTAATAACTCAAAAAACTGTTCTTGATAATATAAATGATCATAATAATTCATATCAAATAGATAGTCTTTTACATTTTTGTTTTCTTTTAAAGCAAGACGTAAAGCAGTAGCAGAAGACACTTTTTGTAAAGATTTATCATGATAATCGTTACTTCTTTTAATGCATTGAATATTAATAGGATAATGATGATTAATAATTTCTTTAACATAACCAAGCCCCAGTAAATCATTAGGTGTGGTAATACTTTTATTTAAAAGTTTTGATAATCCCTGATTACAGGCATCAGGATAACGATAGCCTTTTTCCATCGCAAATTTAACTTCTCGATTATACAAATCAGGATTTTTTCTAATTGCATTTGCTATTTCTTTAAATTCATCAATGTTTCCACTCTCACTGCCAAAAATAATGTCAGTTACTCCAATAGCATTTAATAAATTGATTGCACCATAACAAAAATAATCCGCACTTTGCATCACATAAACAAAAGGAAGCTCAATAACCATATCCACACCATAGCGAATAGCCAGTTCACTGCGTTTGAATTTATCAATAATAGCTACTTCACCACGTTGAACAAAATGACCTGACATAATGGCTATTGTTAAATCTGGCTTTACTATTTGTTTTGCTTTTTCTAAATGATAAAGATGTCCTGTATGAAATGGATTATATTCTACAATAATACCTAATATTTTCATGATTTATAACCTAAACTTTTTATATTTTTGATAACTTTAAAAATAGTCGAAACAATTAAAATGGAAGTTGCCAACGCTAAAGCTATACCAATAGTATTTAATAAACTATCGATAAACATATCTCTATTATTAGAAATCAAATAAAGCATGGTTTGATAAATTCCTTTTCCCGGAACAAGCGGGAAGCAACCAACAACAATAAATATAGTTGCCGGAGCTTTAAAAATCCTAGCCATAAATTCACTATATAAAGCAACTGTTGTCATTGCACACAGGCTGGTGATGATAATTCCTAAATGATTTTCTAATAATAAATAAATAATCCAGCCAATCATTCCACCTAGTGAACCAATAAAAGCAAAACGAAGATTTTTATGAATCCTAAATACAAAAGCAAAACCTAAACATCCTAGAAAGGCAGCTAAGCATTGAATAATATTTTCCATTAAATAAATCCTCCCATTAAAACACGTATAAATCCTACACCTGCAGCTATTGCAATAGCAATAAAAAAGGCTTCAAATAAACGTGCTTGTCCAGATAAATAATTCCCATCTATAATATCTTTTAAACTGTTTGTTATAGCCATACCAGGAACTAAAATCATTAAACTGCCAATAATCGTTGCATCAAGATTTTCAATAAGCTGATAACGATAAAATAAAATTGATATAGCAGTAATTAACATACTGGTTAGCATGGTTCTAATTAAAGCATTGATTTTTAAAAGTTCATGAACCCATATAAAAAAATAGATTACAAAACCAATAAAAGTTGCAGCTATAAATTCATTGATTCCTCCGCCAAAAAATAAAGCAAAAGCACCAGCTCCTAAACCATATCCTAAAAAAACGAGATACATATTTGGCTCTTGTTCTTTAATTCTTTTTATTTCCTGCTCTATGTATTGATAATCAGGTTTATAAAAACAAATATATCTTACTAAATTATTTAATTCATAAACTGCATCTAAATTATTTCTATTTTGTGTAGTTCTTTTAGTAATTGAAGAAATAGTGCCATCTTGAAATGTTACACTAAGGGTAAAATAAGAAGGTAAGGCAAAAACTCCTATATCTTCGAAGCCATAACTTTCACACATTCTTTGTAAACTTTCTTCTACTCGATAGATTTCTGCACCATGTTTTAATAAAAGACGACCAATTTCACATATGTTTTTTAATAATAATTCATTATTTATCATTGTTTTATCACCAATACACAGTATAACATTTTCTATTCTAAAGAAAAGAGAAAAATGTATGAATATAAAGGCATTTTTTGTAAAAAAAGCCATTGCATAAAGTGAGAAATTATGTATAATACTTCTAAAGTGGGTGAATGAATGGAAAGATTACAGAAATATATTGCTGCAAGTGGTTATACTTCTAGAAGAAAAGCTGAAGATTTAATTAAACAGGGCAGAGTTATTGTTAATGGCGAAGTTGTTAAAGAACTTGGAACTAAGGTTAAATCTGGAGATATTGTTTTAGTAGATGGTAAAGCAATAGTAGGTGAAAACAAAGTTTATTATTTATTCTATAAGCCACAAGGTTGTGTTTGTACCTTAAGTGATGAATTTGATAGAAAAACAGTTGTAGATTATTTTGAAAAAGTAAATGAAAGAATATATCCTGTAGGAAGATTAGATTATGATACGACTGGTGCTTTGATTATGTCTAATGATGGAGAATTTGCAAATATGATTATGCATCCTAGAAGTCATTTAGAAAAGATATATGAAGTAACAGTCAAGGGTTTAATTAAAGGTGAAGATTTACATCACTTGGAAAAAGGTATTTATTTAGATGGTCAAAAGACAATACCTTGTAAAATTAAAGTAACTTATAAAGATTTAGAACATAAATCGACAGTATTGAAAATTAAGTTATATGAAGGCAAAAACAGGCAAGTTAAAAAGATGTTTGAAAGTGTTGGTTATCCAGTAAAGAGATTACATAGAGTTTCTATTGGCTGTGTTAATCTTAAAGGATTAAGACCGGGAGAATATAGAAGATTAAAGCCACAAGAAGTTAAAGATTTAAAAAATTTAGTGAATAATAAAAAGTAATTCTTACTTTGACATTTTTCTTATTTTGAAAAGCCTATACTGAAAACAGGTGATGAAAAAATGAGAATACAAATAGTAAAGCCACAAAAATTAATATCATGTGGCATTTGTGGGGCAACTGATAATTGGACTAAAAAAGTAGATATAAATGGCATTGTTGGTTTGTATTGTATGAAATGTGATACTTTAACATTGAATGAGCCTTTGAAAACAAAATATGTATATAATGCTTTTAAACAAGAATGTCAAAAAATCAAAGAAAACTCAACAGTGAAAACAAATAATCAGTTGACAATGACAAATAAATGATTAGAATATTTATTATAAATAAAAGCGATGATTTAGGATATGTTTTATATATGATCTGATAAAGAGAAAAGGTGGCTGGTGAAAACCTTGATGATGTATATAAGATACTCCCTAATAGCTGCACTTGAAAAAGATTGTCGTTGACTGCGTTAAAGTTTTAAGGCTTATTATAGGCAAATTAAGGTGGTACCACGATACTCTCGTCCTTTGGATGGGAGTTTTTTTATAAAGAGGTGGGAAAAGATATGCAAAATTAGTTTATCAGAATGCTGTGTTTCAAAAAATGATACAATCATTTTTACAGCAAATATTTGATGGCTATGTCAATGGTCATGATAGTGATTGTTTTTATGATGATTTTTTAGAAAAACATTTAGGCATTCATTTAAAGTTCAAATGTGTACCTGTCACCTTTTTATATTTTGAATGATAAAATTTTGGATATGATTATATATGTCATTGTTTAAATGGAATTTATTGAATGGTGGTGAACACATAAATTATAGTAGTTTTAATAGCCAAAATAAAAATGGTCTTAAAAATATTTGGAAATGAGTTGGACAATTAGAAAACGAATATTTTAATAGATAAACAAAGAAAATAACATTATATTATGAGATTGGAGAAAGAAAATGATAGATTTTAAAGAAAATGAACAATTAAGTATTTTAAACCATTCATGTGCTCATGTGATGGCTCAAGCAATTAAACATTTATATCCTCATGCTAAATTCTGGGTTGGACCTGTTGTATCTGAAGGATTTTATTATGATGTTGATTTAGGTGATGATGTGATTAGTGATGAAGATATTGCTAAAATCGAAAAAGAAATGAAAAAAATCTGTAAAGATGGTAAACGTATTGTTAGACATGAAATTTCTAAAGAAGAAGCATTAGAGATGTTTAAAAATGATGAATATAAATTGGATTTGATTTCTAATTTAGAAGATGGAACAATTTCTTGTTATAGTCAGGGTGATTTTACTGATTTATGTAGAGGTCCTCATGTTGAAACTGTAAAAAAATGTAAAAATTTTAAATTAATTAAACACTCTGGTGCTTATTGGAAAGGTGATAAAAATAATAAAGTATTACAACGTATTTATGGAGTATGCTTTCCAACAGCTGAAGAATTACAAGCACATTTAGATTTATTAGAAGAAGCAAAAGAAAGAGATCATCGTAAGATTGGTCGAGAAATGGAATTATTTATGGTAGATGATTTAATTGGTAGAGGGCTACCAATGTATTTACCAAAAGGATATGCTATCTGGCAAAAATTAGAAAGCTATATTAAAAGAAAAGAAAGAAAATTAGGTTATTTACACGTATTAACACCTGCTGTTGGAACTGTTAATTTATATAAAACATCAGGACATTGGGATCATTATAAAGAAAATATGTTTCCACAAATGGAAATGGAAGGTGAATCTTTTGTTTTGCGTCCAATGAACTGCCCACATCATATGATGATTTATGCTAATAAGTTACATTCATATAAAAATTTACCAATTCGTATTGGAGAAATTGCTCACGATTTTAGATTTGAAGCAAGTGGTGCTGTTAAAGGTATTGAAAGAGGAAGACATTTCTGTCAAAATGATGCTCACTTATTTGTAACTCCAGAACAAATTAAATCAGAATTTGCGGCAGTTGTTGATTTGATTTTAGATGTTTATAAAGATTTTAATATTACTGATTATCGTTGTGTATTGTCTTTAAGAGATCCAGATGATAAAGAAAAATATCATGATGATGATGAAATGTGGAATAAAGCAGAAAATGAATTAAGAGAAGTTATGAATGAATTAGGAATTGAATATACTGAAGAAATCGGTGAAGCTGCATTCTATGGTCCTAAATTAGATGTAAATGTTAAACCTGCTATCGGTAATGAATATACTTTATCAACTTGTCAATTAGATTTCTGTTTACCTGCTAAATTTAATTTAACTTATGTAGATTCAGATGGAAGTAAGAAGACACCTGTCGTTTTACACAGAGCTATCTTAGGTTCATTAGATAGATTTATGGCTTATATTTTAGAAGAAACAAAAGGAAATTTACCTTTGTGGTTAGCTCCTGTACAAGTTAAAGTTTTACCTGTTAAAAATGAATATCATTTAGATTACGCTAATGAAATTTATGATATTTTATTAGAAAATGATTTCTTGGTAGAAATGGATAGTAGAGAAGAAAAATTAGGTTATCGTATTCGTGAAGCCCAAATGCAAAAGGCAAACTATATTTTGGTACTTGGAAATAATGAACGTGATCAAAGAACTGTGACTTATAGAAAACATGGTGAACAAAAAGCAACAACTGTTTCAATTGAAGAATTTATTGATATGTTAAAAATGGAAATTAAAGATAAAAAATAAACAATCGCTGATGCGGTTGTTTTTTTTAGAAATAATATTTAATATCTTTTACTTTTGTATTTTGTAAAATAAGTTAATTTTCTTTTGAAGTATGGTCAATTTAAAAATTTATAATGAACTATTAAATAGTATATTGATCTTTGATATGAATATAAAATATAAATTTAAAATTTCATATTTTTAAAATGATATACATGAATATCTTATTATTTAATAGGTTTAGTGAGTTTTTTTGCATGGAATGAATAGTTTATTAATTTACTTAAAATAATATATTATATCATAAATTATAAATATATTAGGCTATATTTCTTTATTTAACACCTAAATAGCGGATTTAAAAAAGAAAATTATAAGACATAATTTTTATATATATGCTAATGTATAATTATAAAATACGAAAAAAAGGAGTTAAAAATATGAAATCAATGTATATAACTATAGTTGGAACTAATCATTATTATGGAGATGATTTTTTAAAAAAAGATATGATTGTTAAATTAAAAAAAGATCCGAAAAACATTTATGATAAAGAAGCAATAGCTGTTAAAATGAAACCTTTAGGAACAATAGGATATGTTGCTAATAGTATGCATACAGTGATAGGAGAAACAATATCTGCAGGTCGATTATATGATCATATGAAAAAAACAGCAAAAGCAAAAATAATATTCAAAACAAATAAAGGTATAATTGCTAAAGTATATCAAAAAGACATGAAATGATTTTGCTATGTATATTTAAAGAACAATATGGAAACAAAAGATTTTTTATATAGGATATGATAAAATAAAAAGTAACCAAAATAAAAAGTTCCCTAAGGAACAATTTTAATCACCTAAGTGATACCGAATAATCGGCATTTAAGCATAGCTTTATTTTAACTTTGTTATGTTATTTTGAATAGTTACAAGATTTCTCTTGCAATTATAGATTAACTTAAATATGAAAGGATGTCAATAAATATGGAAAGAAAAAAAATAAAATATTTTATAGGATTAGATATAGGAACGAATTCTGTTGGATGGTGTCTAATGGACGAGCACTATCGAATTTTGAAAAAAGGAAACAAACATTTATGGGGATCAAGAACGCTTGAAGCAGCAGACTCGGCACAAGAAAGAAGATTAAATCGTTCTTTAAGAAGAAGATATAATAGAAGGAGAGAACGAATTAGAATATTACGTGAAATTATGAATGATATGGTATTGACTAAAGATCCATCCTTTTTTATCAAATTATCTAAAACTTCTTTTTTAGATGAAGAAGATAAAGAAAAAGTATTAAAGGAAAATTATAAGAATAATTATAATTTATTTACGGATAGTCAGTATACAGATAAAGACTATTATAAGGATTTTCCAACAATTTATTTTTTAAGAAAACATTTGTGTGAATCTCATGTTAAGGAAGATCCTAGATTGATTTATTTGGCATTACATCATATTGTAAAATATAGAGGGAATTTTTTATATGAAGATCAAAATTTTTCATTAGAAAATATAAATATTCATGATGATTTAAAACAACTTATGAATCAAATTTTAGAAATTAATCATTTAGATATAATAGAAGATGATGATTTGATTTCAAGTATTATTGAACAGTTTAATTCAAAATATTCTAGAACAAAAAAAGTGAGTAATTGTCTAGTGTTATTAAAAATAAATTCCAAAGAAAAAGTTATTTATAAAAATATATTGAATGGGTTAGTTGGTTTGAAATTTAATGTTTCAAAAATGTTTTTAGATGATACATTAAAAATAAATGATAATGGAAAAATTGAAGATATTGAATTAAATTTTAGTGATGAAAATTGTAATGAAATAATTGAAAAATTTATGGATTATCCTGAATATATTGAATGTGTAGAAAAAATGAAAGCAA
>Ga0129309_1001084_pt1 | contig 15674 bp, 7 predicted proteins | sample L1105metagenome_FD_94439 | JGI IMG/M metagenome (GOLD analysis project Ga0129309, IMG submission 94439) | Ring-tailed lemur group fecal microbial communities from Wisconsin, USA - L1105 metagenome | ecosystem: Host-associated > Mammals > Digestive system > Large intestine > Fecal | place: USA...
ATCATCAGACAGCGTGGCCGAAAGCAGAAATGTACGGATGAACCCTTCCGATTCATATTTCCACTTCTTCAGAAGGATAGAAAAAATCTGAAAGTCAGGTCTAAAAAACACGCCCCAATCTGGAACAACATGGGCTTCATCAACCACAACATTGGCTAAATAGTGGTCTTTTGCAGCGTTCTCCAGTATGTGGTGAAGTTCTGGGTTTTTGAGGATTGCTTCAGGCGAAGTAAAAAGGATACGAGCCTTTCTGTCTTTCAGGGATTGGATGATTTTAGCCCTTTCAAGCTCAGACTGCTCACCGCGATAACAATAAATCTCGGTTTCGTTTGTCAAGTTTTGCTGTGCTGCATAATACTGGTCTAAAGCCAAAGCCACAGTAGGTACAATCACAACTGTCAATCCATCAGAAGAGCTGGCCAAAAGCTGCGTAACCAAGCTCTTACCGCCGCCGGTAGGAAGGGAAATAAGAAGCGTATGCCCGTTGGGTAAATTCAAAGCAGTATGAACGGCTACCTTTTGCTCAAAACTTTTATAGGCGTTAAAGCCAGTATGAGTTGCCAGTATTGCGTCACCAGAAGATTCAGTTTCAAGCTCAATACTATCGTCATGGCGAAGAGCATACACGTCTTTGATATATTGATGGGGCTCAATCCATTCAGGAATATTGTGTAAGCAAGACACTTGAAGGTCATTTTCACACACAAGATCGAACTCTGCACCATACTCTTTTACAACCGCATAAAGCTTCTCGGTAAGCTTTATACGCCCAATGAACAAAACAAGATCACGAATGTTCAGGCAAATATCCTTTGCCGATGCTTCTTCTCGCTTAAACTGAACAGACCGTCGAATAAATCCAATTACATACCGTGATTTTGCGGCTTCCTGCATTTTCAAAAGATCAGATGTATCGACAAGATTCTTTTCTAATTCTGCGATAGCACTTTGGGCCTTCATAGCTCCCACTATGTATTGATGTAATACCTCTTTACTATCCATTACTTCTCACCCTCAAGAAACAAACTGCATCTAACTCCGGTTTCGCATTTTTGAGCGCCCGAAGCGTCACATCAAACAGGTGTGCTTTTTCATCAACGCCGGACATGTCCCGTTCAAAGTAGATACATTCTGCTCTGTAACCATTCAAAACGCGCTGCATTTCTTTCTCGGCAGCTTCAAAATCAGAGTGCTTTTCAAGTCTGGCACAGGCCCGTTTATAGGCCGTTGCAGAAGCTTTATCTACCAAAGGTTCCCAGGTGCTGGGAGGGGTCCGACTGATAAATCGCTCCAAAGGCGAAATCGACATTTTGCTGCCACCACGCCGCCCAAGGTGATTGACGCTATTGGGGCGCAGAGAAAGCAGAGTATTGAGTATCTCCTTTTCAGGAACTTCTTTGCTTCGGGCTGTTAAGGGTACAGTAACCATAATTTGTTTGAGGGGAAGATACATTCTATATTGTGACAATGTTTGCAGAGTCATCCCGTTTTCAAACAGCTCGTCAAGTTTTGGTGCGATATTGTAGATAAATATAAGACCATCATAGTTGTATGCTGCGAGCGTTTCTATGCCAGTACATCTACCTCTGTTACAGCCTACTGCATTTGAGATAATAGAATCGTAAACAGGGTCTCCCGGTGCAAAGAAAAGAATATCCTCCCGGATTGCAGCAGTCCGGCGGTCAAAAGAGCCAAGGAGCTTGCCTTCTCTTTTCATAATGGAGGAATTGGTATACTTATCCCACTGAGGAGGGATAAAGAGAGACTGTCTTGCCGCATTTACGCTGAAAGAGCTTTCTCTAAACTCAATCAGGCCCGAACTGGTAGGTTTCTCAGGGGAAAGCCCAGCCTGTTTTCCCCAGCCCATCATGGCTGTAGCGAATAGATTGTCATCTTCCGATGCGTAGATGCCGAGAACATTATCGATCCCCTGAAACAAGGGGCGATATAAGGTGGCTCCAAGGTCAAAATCCTGTTCGTCCTCAACACTTTCCCGCATTTCTTCTGCTTGATCCAGAATATCATCAAACGCGTTGGTAAGGCCGGTATAGTAATCATCCAGCAGAGCTTCAACGATCAATTCGTTTAGTTCTCCGGTGATGATCTCAAGGCCACTCAGAGACTGCTCAAACAGCTTCATGCCGTCTTTCCAAATGTGGAAGAGTTGCTCCTCAACAGAAGTATCTGCATAGAGCACAACAGACACAACATCCATGTTGGGGTCGCGCCCCAGCCGATCTAAGCGGCCAATACGCTGTTCAAGTGCATTGGCATTCCACGGCAAATCAAGATGGATAATCTGGGAGGCGTTCTGGAAGTTTCGGCCTTCACCGCCGGTTTCATCACAGATGATTACCCGACACGCGGCATCATTTTGAAAGGCATATACGCTGTCTTCAAGTTCATCTCGATCCATGTGTTTGCCAAACGCCACCGCATGAATCCCCATATTGGCAAATCGCGTGTTGAACAATTTAAGAAATTGAACCAGTGTAGCATTATGCGCCGTAAATACAACCAGTTTGCAGGTTTCATCGTCCAAGATATCTGTCTCCTGGTCAATATAGTTCATGGCAGTCATTAAACGGCCTTTGATGAGATCGGGATCTTCATCAAGCGCAACATTCACCAAGCTATGTTCATTTTCCGCTTGGCGTTTCCACGCGGCTGCGCTGTCCAGCAATATCCCGTCACTAATTTTGAGCTTATGCAGGGTATCTTCAAATGCCCACGGGCTGCTAAACAACGCAGAAAGAAGAGGAATTGCAGTTTGGGTCACATATTCTTCGTCATCTCCGCCGTTATCAGCAAGATAGGCGAGAGTATTCTGAATTGCTCCTATCTCATTATAGTTTTCGTTGAGAGACAACGGTGAATACGGGATAGCACACAAGGTCCGCCGAGCCATCTTTTCGGAAATCAGCTGGCGTCGATTACGGATCACTCTTCGCTCGATCCTGTAATTCTCGCAAATATACGCTAAAGCTTGCTTAACCTTGGAAAGTCCTTGATCTTCCGCGCTAAGATCAATATCCTTGACCGTCTTCTCCAGGGCTGCATCTTCAAGTGTTTCTACGATACCATTTAGGTCGTCTAAGACGATTTCTGTGTACTCGTCATAGCGCTCCAAATATCCCAAAAGAAGATTGGCAGACTTCTGGATACGTTTTTGTCGCTTTACCATCCAGGAAAAGCGTTCAGCAGACATGGCTTCATATTGCTCTGGATTGAGTAGTGCAAGCAGACGACGATACTCTTCGTTTCTGTCCTGGATAGGAGTTGCAGACAAGAGCAAAATGTGTGTTACTTTCCTGCTGAGATTCTGCACTTGGTTGTACCAAGTATCGTTGGCAAGAAGTCGGTGTGTTTCATCTACAATAGCGAGATCCCAGGGTATAGAAAGAATCAATAACGATTTTCCTATATCCTCCATAGGAAGCAGGCAAATCTGGGCACGAGGCGAGGCAATAGCCGCATTAAGGCCATATTTGTAGTGCAACTCGTTTTTCCACTGGCTCGCTAATGCTCCGGGGACAATGATAAGTACCCGGAGATCCTTCTTTTCACTGGCCAGTATACTGAGAATAGAACATGCTTCGACTGTCTTGCCCAAGCCGACTTCATCAGCCAGCATATAACGGACAGGTGTGGTTTCAAAGCAACGCGCCACCGTGCTTATCTGGTGCGGGAGCAGAAAAGCTCGGCAGCCGGCAAGTACATGGAAACCATAAGTTGCGTTGTTTACAAGGTGAAGGTTTTTGCTTACCTTGAGATGATTGATGAACCAAGTGGGGTGCTGGAACTCATAGGCCCAGAGCTGCTTATCAGGCGCGAAGTTCATCTGCGAATAATCAAACTTGAGTTCCGTTTCGCACTCCTTGACATGCCGTCCATTTGGCAGTTTAATCCAATACCAATAGGGTTCGTCCTCAGAATAGGGTTCAGAGGCGCGAGACACAATTGAGCCTCGCCCCCAACGCCCTTCAACAGCACCACCCGGACAGGCTTCGCAACGAGTCACCGCTCGAGAAAAGAACACATTGTGCTGAAATAAATCCCCATAGTACTGCCTGCTGCCCAATAGATCGTGCATTTCGACCTTGACTGCATCGGCAATTTCGTTGTACTCGACAAGCTGAGCAAGGACATAAAATCTGGGATGATCTCTGTCACCTTCTTCAACGACGATGGGACAGCGATAGTAACATCCTACCAACATACGCAGCTCTCCTTTCTCAGCTTAAGCAAGAAACTAATGCTGCATAGTAGCCTCTTGCGGTGTTATAGATTTTCGAGTTTACGCTTGATACGCTCTTGTTCTTTTAGAAATCTTGCAGTAAAAGGAACACCTTTCTTAACTTTCAGGCCCGCAAAACTGCTCTCGGTCTGGGCCATAAAATCAGCAAGCGTTCTAATCCCATTGTTCTGTAAAACAGAAATCTGGCTTGCCTCTAAGTGAAGTACCTTCGGACTAATTTTTTGGGCAAGGTATTCTTCCTGGGCTTTTGCCCGTCTCTCAGCTTCTGCAACCGCACTTGTTTTCTCTGCTGTGATTTGTGTTGCTTCGTTGCTTTCAGCTGGCTCAGCACCTACGACTGTTTCTGCGCCCACAACCGCCTGAGGCACATCCTCAAACGAGGATTCGGGTGGAGTGAGGAAGTCCTTTGCTGTCCATACCTCAAGCCCCTCACCGGACGCCTTATTGGAAAGGCTTCTATCATCGGTAATAAAAATGACAGGAATATCCGTATAGCACTTATATCGGAGGGCCACAGACAAAATCATATTGTCGTTTTGTTCCTTCTCTCCGGTATCTGCACGGTAAACATTGGGCACCAAATCAGTCAAACCTTCAGCATAAGTAAGCGGGAAATGCCGCTTGTAGTTGAAGATTGCTGATATAGCCCGCTGCGCTTTGATTTTTCGCTCATCCGCGCCGAAACGGGTCTTATGGTGTTCGAGTTCATTGTTTACATCCTTGGGAACTACAACAAGCTCACCATCATTTACACCGTCGAGTAGGTTCGGATAGTTCATAATCGAGCATGTGTCAAACACAATGATCGTAGAATACCTGTGTAACTCTTCCAGTTCATCCTCTGTGAATTCAAGTGCTCGTTTCCTCTCCAGTAGTGCATCCTGTGTTTTGACAGTATGAGAGAGGTCGCGGTTCTGGGCCTCTGTTGTGACCAGTCGATCCTCTGTTTCTGTAAGCTTGTCCAGAAGCTCCTGACTTCTACGTTCTTCCTCTGCCAAGCGAGCCTCAATGCGAGTGGTATCCTCACGGCGGCTTTTTCTCGAGGTAAGCTCGCCTTTAAGGCTTTGGATTTCCTGGTGGTTGCCTTCTACCATTTCTTGAATGGTCTTTAGTATTTGCTCAAAATTACCCCACTCATTTGGCGCAATTTTACCTTCGGAAGGTGTATTCTCGACCGTAGGATCAAGAATGGTGGGTGGAGGTGATGCAAAAACAGTATTTTCAGCCTCGTTATGGGTAGCATTGGTAGTCAGTGTCCCATGCGTAACTGGCTTCAAAACAAGGGGTTCTTCTATATTCACTGTTGGAGATTCCAAAACGGGAGGCCGCAAAGCTTTGGCAGAGATGTTTGTATGGGACTCCCAAGTGCTTCGAGGTTCATTCCTGGAGCTGGACATGCTGATTTGGCTACACAAGAAAGATTCCATGCAATTTCCTCTATGCACACAATAAATGCACCAATCAGAGGGAATCGCTGTTTTACCTTTTCCAAATGTCTGGTTGAGATAATTTTTAGTTTCGCCACGAAGAGTATCGACCGGTATTTGATTCTCTGGTTTTGGCAGCTTACGGAGTGAATAAATCTTTTTCCAGCCGTCTCTTCTTGTAAGCGCTTCAAATTCATGATATGGGTTTTTAATTTCAACTTCAGAGATATCAACAGAAAACAAAGCTGTCCCAAAAAGTTTTCGCGTCTGCATGTGGGAAGGATCGTAGGGCTTTACAGTTGTTCCATGACCTTCTGTAATTATTTCATGGACAAGGTAATTCTTTGCTCTTGCTCCAAGGTCTAAAATCTCGGTTGATTTCCAAAACTTAAAGTAGGGTTCAAGTTTCTGAGTCTCCTGCGCCAGAATTTTGGGCAAAAATTTTATCACGTCAGAGCGATTTTGCTTTCCAATTCGCTTCCAAACTGCTTCAATTAGTAGATTCTCAAAATATTTTTGGTACAGAAAATTTCCTTGTATAACCGGGCCATCTTCCATTACATAGTCCAAGAAAAAGCGATACGGGCATAAAAACATATCCATCATTTGATATCGGTTATATTTAACGCCCTTGGTCACATCTTGTCCAACGGATATTGAAAATGGAACAGGTTTATTGACGCGTTCAATCAGATCAGCCTTAGGTAATAATCCCAAAATGGACAGCAACGCATAAGGTTCCGTTGTTTCGTCACCATACTGCCTCACATAGCTGAGCCGAACATCACAGCGATTGTAGCACAGACCGTAAAACAGGGCATATCTAAGAAAATTGCTACGTTCACCCAGTGCGGTGTAGTACACTTGAAATTGCAGATCAATGGGGGAATAAGCAGCACGAATAAACTCGTCCGTGAGAGGCCACGGGAGTTGGTCGTTGACGGTCATATTCATGTCGCGATCCGATACACAAGCAAAGTGGTAAACTTTACGTTGCTCTTTCTCAAATTGACGTTTGCTCTGTAGAATATCACCGTCAATCTGCTCGTAGTTCTTTACAATCCAGTCTACGCCTTGATCTTCATCGTTCTTTTGCTTCAAATAGTAATATAGTCCCTCTTGCAGATCTCTAAATGTACCGGAGAAGGTAGAGTTTTCCGGCTTTATTTTATCGAGGCGCAGTTGTAGATCCGAAATCAAGGCGCGCTCTTGCTCATTGGCCAGAGCTAACTCACGCTGTTTGAGAAATTCTTCAAGGTTGCGGAAATGCTTGCCAAAATTGATAAAATCCTCACGAGAATTGTCCAATGCAAACAAATAGGTAGCAATCTCATTGATCTCATCAATTGCCCGAATGAGCGTGAGTAAGTCCTTCTTTGTAACCTTGTACTTGTTGTAAACGGATAGATTTTTCAGTTCGGAAAGTGAATCCGTACCCGGTGTTGCCGCCAGCTTATCATAGTTTTTGGCATAGCCCTCAACTATCTTGCTTTGAAATTCCTCGTATGTTGTCACATTTTCAAAGAGAATTGCAACATTGTAGAAAGTCCGCAGCAGGACTTCTCCTGGAGCTACACTGAGGATGTTGGAGGACAAACACTCTTTTATAGCGTTGATATCGAAAATGATCTGTCTCTGCTCATAGTCCCACAAGCTGTAAATCGCAGAGAAGAACTGTCCGATGGGGTAGGAAAGGAAGTGACGATCCTTGGCGTATTCAGGATAGTAGATTTTAAGCAAGGTGTGAACATCTTTGTTTGCTGTGTATACTTGTTCATCCAAATGCCGGAGAACGGCCGCATTGTTCCATACATCATTGCCTCTCTCCATGACACTACGCGATTCAGAATATCGCTGAATCGCCGCATCAAAGTGATTGGAAACAAAATGTGCATACTCCGTAATGTTCGCAAATTCCATAAGCTGAACGCTCTTGTACAGCTTATGCCATTTTCTAAGTAACGGACTGCCTACTGCGTTTCTATCTTCACAAATTTCGCCTATTGCGCAGGCCAGGGCATTGCTGGGATTTTGCATTGTGGGGAGCTCATATTCACATACAGCGGTATCATGGTGAACAGGAACTTCGAAGCAACCATATATTTCATCCCAGGAGGAATAAATTTTGGAATACTTCTTTTGATAATTGAACAAAAAGATGATGGTTATCCCCATCTTTTCCATAGCAAGTAAAAGCCGGAGCTGTACCGGCGTAAACTGATGCACACCGTGAACCACAATGCTGTCAAAGGGTTGCGCTTTGGTAATACTGACAGCTCTTTCACAGCGTTTTACTTCCTGTGGTGTTCCAGTACACTCTTCAACTTCCTTTTTTGCGAGAGACACAACGATTTCTTTAAGCTTTTCACGGCAAGGAGTTTCGGGAAACCTGAAAAGCGAACTTTGCTGTGCTTGCTTCAGCATATAGACAAAGAGCCGTTGCTCAGTGTTTCCTTTGCTTGCATCAACAGCAGATGCACCGATATCCAATTCTATGAAGAGACGGACAGCTTCAAGGAAATGGTTCTGATTGTGAGCCAAAGCCATGTGGAACGGCTTGCTGATTTTCCGTTTCTCTAACAGTTTCTTGAACACTGCTGAGAAAGCACTATACTGTTGAATCCGAAGGCTGATATTATCCGTCCACTGCATATAAACATCTTCGTGTTTGACCAGTTCATCCAACGGACAAATCAAACCCTCAATTTGATCACCCAAGACATCCTTGAGGCCATTTACAAGGGTTCTTGCACTACAGAAGTGCGGCAAGGCAGAAATCTCATCCCAGAAATCCGCTTTATCTAACTTATACGGGTCTTCATATGTGTAGATTTTGAACGGCATTTCTTACACCTCTGTTTCTATGAGATTCTGCCAAGATAGGTTCTGCTTCCCCTGAACTTCCACCCAGGAGAATGAGCGAATCGATCTTGTCATAGCAACATAGAGGATGCGAGTTTCCTCCCGAGCTTTTTCAGACTTCTCAATGACTTCATCATAGAAATCATTTTGAACAGTTTGACCGGAGTTACCCACACTCATGCTATAACCAATACGATACCGGCCCTGGTACTTAGTCGTGCTGATATGTAACTGCGTCCTTTTGATAAAATCCATAGAAGCAGAGCAAAACGGCAGAATTACATGGCCATATTCAAGTCCCTTCGATTTATGTACTGTAATACACTGAATGGTAGACTCTTCCTCATTGCTGGCCGGAGTTCGACTATCGACAGAGACCTGAGAAATGATGCTATTATATAGGTGTTCCTGCAACGTGTTAATAGTAAGTCGATCCACATTGCAAGCGTTGATGAGCTGCTCAAACAACAAATCAACATTCAGCTGATAGTAATGCTGTTTCCAAGGATCGTCGCTGAAATGTTTCCAGGGTTCAAGAGTGCTGTACACCTTGCGAATGGCCTGAAGAACGGGCTGTGTTCTAAGGCTTGCAACAATGTATTCCCATCTGTTATTCTTATCAACGGTGTTTGCAAGCATCAGATTCATAAAATTGATAAGGTAATTCACCTGTTCTTTCTCGTCTGCCTTCGCCCGCCACTTTCCGTTACGAATCTTCATACGTATCTCGTAGAGGTTGGATTTTGGGATATCCAGGTTAAAGAAATTTGAGGTTACCAGGTTGTAAAGATAGTCAGCTTCGTCAAAATGAACCAGAGCATTGACCAAAGTGAGCATGTCCATAGCAGGCTGGGACATATATAAGTCCCCGCCCGTGTTGGTATGTACGCTGATTCCAAGCTTGGCACAGTCAGTACGAATCATATCAGCTTGCCAGTTTTCACGAACCAGGATCGCAATGCTCTTTTCCTTTGCAGAAAGCTTCATTCCGTGGCTCTCTTCGTATTGAATGCGTTTCTGGATTCTTTTAATCTCCTCAACAAGAATGGGAATTCGCATCTCTTCATTTGCAGCCGGAAGTCGCCGGTAGAACCGGCTCTTGGAAGTCAAGTATTTTCCGTTATAGTCTCTTATGCCGATTAGTTTATCTTTGGCTGCATCGTAGGTAAGCAGCTCTTCATTCATTTCACCCCATGCAGCAAAAGAACGGTCAAAAATATCCAGCAAATACTTATCCGTGCGATAGTTTCGCCGCAAAGAAAACTCCAACCACTTCTCGGGATTTTTGTCAATTCCCAATTGGTCAAAAGCCTTTTCTTTTGCGCCACGAAAACGGTAAATGCACTGCTCAATATCGCCTACCAGGAACAGATTATAGTCAAGCACCTGGGCAATCCGCAGCAAAGATTCAATTTGAGAGTCATCTGTATCCTGAAACTCATCAACAAACATAAATTGTTGGGCACCTTTATCTACTTTTAACTCTCTGATCCTGCTTTCGCTGTCTGGATCATTGATGAATCGATTAAGGATAGACATCATAGAACTGAGGTGGATTTTGTTATTTTCTAAAAGTTCCCCCAGATATTCTTGCTCAACAGCCGGGATCACGCTGGCCAGTAATTCGTGCAATTCACCGTGGACCTCGCCATTCAAAAGGGTTCCGAAATCTTGAGGCTCAATAGCTTCGATATCGACACTTTTATTGTGTAATTTTCCAATGAAATCAAGAATACTGTCACGTATAGCGTAAACAGGCATACCCAGCTTATCTGTATAGTCGTTCCCGTATTCGATTCTTTTCTGATGGATATACTCATCAAGTAGATCTGTAATTTTTTTGCGGCGATAAAATTCGCTGGAGGTTATACTTAGGTCGATTCCATAGCCAAACGAGGTACCCATCTGAGCAATCAAATCTTTCGCATAGGAATGAATCGTGCTAATCTGCATGTGTTCAATTCTGGACACCATCTCCAAGTAATCAGGGTTGGAGGTTATGAGGTAGCAATTCCTGAAGTATGTCTTGAGTTTTTCCTCCATTTGATCCGCGGCTTCATTTGTAAATGTGATCATCACAATGCGGTCGGCCATTTTTCGCAGGGGGACATTTTGGGTATAGCAAATAAAACCGATACGGGAAATCATCGTATAGGTTTTTCCAGTACCTGCACCGGCGCGAATTACAATGTTCTTTTTCGGCGAAGCATGCTCAACTTCATATTGCTCAAAATTGAACTGGCTCTGTTCACCAAGCTTTTTGAGAATAGATTCTTGAGAACGGCTATATTTCCCATTATGGATTATAAAGGAAGTAGTATTCTTGTCAAAAGGCTCACTCAATACGCTCATGGAGCAATGAAAGCCCATGAACATGTCATTAACGGAAGTAGCCGGAGGAATATGGCTTTTCTGTTCGTCAAATGCGATTTCGATATTATCCCGATTTCGTACTAACCCTTTTTGTGTAAGTGCCGCATCAAGAGCATTAAGTACCAATATCATTTGTTCTTTCTTAGAGAACACACAATATAGCTTGCAACCGTACATATACTGGGCTTTGATGTCCTCAATGACATTGCCGTTCAATTCATCAGCGTCGGCAAAGTAATAAAAGCGGGAATAGTCGTGCTCATGATAAAAATGCACCAGCTCTTTTTCAATTTCAGATTTGCCATCTTCGTCCAGATTAATATCAGTTTCATACAGATTGCGAACTTCTAACATGGTTTTTGAATCGAACGAATCTCTTTTCCAGTGATAGACTTCCGATAAAGCTTGATCAATTTTTTTATAGAAAGAAGATGTGTCATCCAAATCCTCTTTTAATATAGTGAATGACTCATCTAAAACCACATCCAGCCTTTTGCTGTGATAAAAATCCTTAGAAACTTGGGGGAGGCAGACCATTTGAAATACTAATGGAAACTTACCTGTATTTTGACGTATATGCCTCTCAATTGCAAAACGATATCCGCGCGCCTGCTTTTGTGGCGTAGCAAGCGCTTCTCTTTCGTTTGTTTTGATTACAATGGTATCACTATTCTCAATGCGAAGGATATTTTCTTCACGCCACCCCTTTAACTCCACAACCAAAATGCCTTTCCCTGGCATGAGAATGCAGACATCAAACTCACGGCCATATATTTGACGATTCCAGTAAATGATGTACTGATCGTCCAAAAACTCTTGGACTTTGCGTATAAACAAATTTTCTCCAAAGTTAGTGGATTGTGCGCTTCCAATCAGTTTTGCCATGGAGCAAGCCTCGCTTCCTTATACAAGCAGCATGTATTTACATCCGCCCACATAATATTTTCTCACAATAAAAGTCCATTTTTCAGAACGATTCTTTATCGGGCACAATTTCTAAAATATCCTCAATTTGACAATCCAAGGCTGTGCATATTTTTAGCAAAATTTCTGTGCTTACATGCCCGTTTCTCCCCAGTTTTGTAACAGAGGCAGGACTAATTCCTGCTTTTGCACACAGATCCTTCTTCTTCATGTCTTTGTCAATGAGTAGTTTCCAAAGTTTTTTATAACTGACTGCCATAAGAAGATTCCTCCAGATAGGCAAAAATGCTCTGCCATTCGGCAGAGCATTTGGTTTATGCGATCATGCCGCCAAGGTCTATTCCAACACCTGACAGCGTTGTATATAATGATAGCATATTCAGCAGGAATGCGCAAGAAAATCATGTATTCGCACGATTCTTAGTTTTTTATCAGAAGAACTTCCTGCAACTTCCACAACCGTTGCGTCTATACATACTTTGATATACAATGAAAAGCATAGGAATAAAATTTTAGCAGATAGCAATTCGGAGAATAGAAAGCGAATGAGCTCGTATGCAAACTTTCACAACAGATGGTAAAACTGTTTTTATCTTCTCCAGCACTGAACCAGGAGCCCCCATTATCTACCTCAACACCTTCTCTGGTGAAGGGCAAAAGGTGTATGAGGCCGCACAGACTGCTGGCTGCCCTCCGTTCACTCTGGTGGCTGTCAGCGATCTGGACTGGAACCACGATATGGCGCCCTGGGACAGCCCGTCTGCCTTCAAAAGCGCGGAGCCCTGCACTGGCGGCGCGGATGACTACCTGCGGCTTCTGACCGAGGAGATCATTCCGGCAGCAGAGAAAAAGCTTGGCAGCGTTCCTCGTTGGCGTGGCATCGCCGGGTACTCACTGGCTGGGCTATTTGCGCTATATGCCATCTACCGGACGGATCTGTTTTCCACAGTAGGCAGTATGTCCGGCTCCCTCTGGTTTCCCGGCATGAAGGAGTATGTCTTTTCCCATGAGCCAAAGTATTGGCCGAGTCGTATGTACTTTTCTTTGGGCGAAAAGGAGAGCAAAACCAAGAACCCGATTCTGCGCACGGTTCAAGAGAACACCGAAGAGATATGCGCTTATTACCAAAGAAAAGGAATCGACACGGTGTTCCAGCTGAACCCAGGTAACCACTTTGTCCAGAGCGTGGAACGCACCGTTGCCGGCATTGCTTGGATGCTGAACCGATGAGACTTGTCAGAAGCTCTGTTTCTCGATACAATAACGGCAGGAAAGGAGGTATCCTCTATGGCGACGATTCGATGCCCGCACTGCGGAAGTCCTGTAATGATTCGAGGCAATCGTTGGGAGTGTGGCTGGTGCGGTGATTTTGGTGGGATCTCATCTCTTCATCCTTCGGAAAAGGCCAAGCTGATGCAAGCGGCCGCGCCCTCCATTCAGTTCACCATCACAGTGACAGACAGTTCTGTTGACGAGGCAGAGGAAACTCCACGCATTTTTTCCCGTGGTGAGCTGGAGGACATGGTGCGCCGGTGGGATTTTTCCGAAGACGAATGGGCCTGCCGGGATCTGCTCATTGCCGCTTTTCCCCGGGTGATCAGTCGCTGGTCGGTGGAGGAGCTGTCTGAGATGGATGCCACCGAACTGCTGATGGAGACCGCTGAAGGTGATCCTGAGACCGCGATCCAGATGATGAGCCTATTGTTGGACACGGCGGAGAACCGCCTTCAGGAGCCAACGGTCGCAGATGCTTTGCTGGGATATGAGTTGTACGATCTCTGCCTGCCCGGATACATCCGCCCCAGGCTGCTGGCTCACCTGAAGACAGATGATCGTCTGGCCCGACAGCTCTTTCAAAGCGCCTATGTGGGTAGCCCCCAGGAGGACATTCTCCTGTCCTGCTCTCAACTGGGTGAAAGAGAACTTCGGCAGAAACTGCTGGATCTTCTGGCTAACAATCCCTTTCCCCATGATGAGATCGAACTGGAGCCAGATGAGGTGTAGTCCCAGCATTTTCACTGGGGCGTATTCTTATATAGGCGTGCTAAAAACGGATGACAGTAATGACTTGCATTCAGAATTTGTGAGAGTTACAACACCCCAACCCCAAACACGAAAAAGAGCCCTTCTGGACAGGCGATGGCAGTTTTGCCGCACCTGGTCAAGAAGGGCTCTTTGATCATTTGGGTTTCCAAACATTAACCTTGTTTGCTATCCGTTTCGTTATCGATCTTGCTATCCCGCCTCAAAGGTCTTCATTGATATACTTTTCAGCGCCTATTTCTTTGTTTATGCGGCGCATTTTTTGCGAGCGGACGCAGTTCTTCTGTGGAAGCGATGAACCATACCTACAGGCAGAATGCCTGGGCACCCTTTTTCGAGGGCTGCCCAGGCTGATTTTATTATTCTACTTCCTCTATAAAACGAGAACTGCCCCCAGCGTATCAAATTTCGCCGGGGGCCTGTCTCATCTCAGTTCGTCAATCCCGAGCCTTTGTGATATAATGGAAATTACAAATACAAGGAGGCATCGATATGCGCAAGAATTTTGGAGCTAAGCCCTGGACCTATCCCCAGCTGGTCTTTATCCTGGCCACCTACAATGAGGACGGCACCCCCGACGCCATGAACGCGGCCTGGGGCGGCATCAGCGAGGACAAGGAGCTGAGCATGTGCATCAGCGCTGAGCACAAGACCACCGCCAACATTCTGGCCCGCAAGGCCTTCACCGTGAGCATGGCCACGGCGGAGCAGACAGTGGCCTGCGACTATGTGGGCATCGCCTCCGGCAACCAGGTTGCAGACAAGGTGGCAAAGGCCGGCTGGCACACCACCAAGTCGGAATTTGTGGACGCGCCCCTCATCAATGAGCTGCCCATGGCGGTGGAGTGCCGCCTGGTGAGCTACGACCCGGAGAGCTGCCGTCTGGTGGGCGAGATCGTCAACGTGAGCGCCGACGAGTCCGTGCTGGGCGCTGACGGGAAGATTGACCCGGACAAGCTGCGGCCCATCACCTTTGACCCCATCCACAACGCATACCGGGTGCTGGGCGAGAAGGTGGGCAACGCCTTCCGGGACGGCGCCAAGCTGAAATGACCAGCTGATTTGCTCTAAGGCAGGAATGAGGGGCGGAGGTGTGATCTCCGCCCCTCATTTGTTTGATCGCCGATCACCGCCGCCCCTTCTTCTGCCGCCTGCGGAAGTCCTCCTCGATGGCGTCCTTCCAGTGCTCGTCCAGGGGCGCGCTGCACCGGACAGCGGCCACGGCCTGGCTCACCACCTCGTAGTTGAGGCGGGTACCCTCGCTGTCGCAGTGGTAGTTCACCGCCCGGTTTGGGGCGATGCCTAAGCTGCCCGCGGTTTCCACCGCGTCGATGTTGGCCCCCAGGAAGAGGAACTCCCAGCCGTACTTCTCCTTCTGGCGCTGGATCATCTCTTTGACCCGCTGGGCGGAGTAGCGGCGGCTGGCGTTCTCCATGCCGTCGGTGGTGATGACGAACAGGGTGTGCTCCGGCACATCCTCGCTCCGGGCGTACTTGTGGATGTTGCCGATGTGGTGGATGGCTCCGCCGACGGCATCCAGCAGGGCGGTGCAGCCCCGGACATAGTACTCCTTGTCGGTGATGGGCTGGACCTCGCTCACCTTCACCCGGTCGTGGATCACCTCGGTCTGATCGTCGAAGAGGACAGTGGAGACGAACGCCTCGCCCGGTTTCTTTTTCTGCTTTTCGATCATGGCGTTGAAGCCACCGATGGTGTCCCCCTCCAGCCCCTGCATGGAGCCGCTGCGATCCAGGATGAACACCAGTTCCGTCAAGTTCTTCTTCATA
>Ga0129309_1001089_pt1 | contig 15612 bp, 13 predicted proteins | sample L1105metagenome_FD_94439 | JGI IMG/M metagenome (GOLD analysis project Ga0129309, IMG submission 94439) | Ring-tailed lemur group fecal microbial communities from Wisconsin, USA - L1105 metagenome | ecosystem: Host-associated > Mammals > Digestive system > Large intestine > Fecal | place: USA...
CGGCATAACGACCATCTCTTTTAATGACCGGTTTGCCGTCCACTTCTTTCTTCCATAATAACACACAAACGTGACCACCGCCATGAATTTATCCTCTTCTTTTATCCCGGATAAGAATTCTGCCGCACCTGACAGATCCCGCTCCTTTTTATGGATCCGGATGATCCGGTCGAGCTGTTCATCATACAGCAGGCTGTCATATAAGAGCGTGCGGAACGGCATCGCATAGTGGATCTCCATCTGATTCTCACATGCCAGATAGAAAGCGTCTGTCCCTTCTCCTACCCTTTTTATGATATCCCGCTCCCGTTTCACTCTCTTTTTTCCTTTTCCATAAACGAAGATCGGATCTCCGTCTTTCATTTCATCCGCACGGACAACGTTCTTTCCATGAAACGCGATCCCGTTGATCAGGTCTGCGAATCTTTCGTTATCTCTTAAATACTCCCGCAGAATATTATCTTTTTGCCCCATTTTCCTGATTCTCCCTTCTAAATATTTGCCATATATTTACATTTATTGTATCGCATATGGAAATATATGTCAATTATTAACAAGAAGAATCATTGCTGATATGTGCTATATTTTTAAGCATATATCTCATATTCTGATTCTTTCCGGCACTTGTCAGTGTTAACTTGCCATTCTCACGCCTTGCGTGGACAGTTAATGCTGCCTGACCTTTCTGATCCGGCACCGTACAGAATGCTGTCTCCGAGCATATACTGCATGTCCAAATATTCTACATCTACAGGAATTCTTTCGCCAAAGTCTGTTTTGAAGCAATCAACTCCCGTATCCGGCAGTGTACGAAGTTTATCGATATACCATATTTATTCTATCATTAACATTTTATACTTTTTCATATTTTATTTATCGATATACGCAAAAAAGGACCTGCAGAGAATCTTTATTCCTTTCCTTCTCTACAGATCCTTTTCCAGATCAATTTTATGTACTGCTTATTATCTTCTTATACTTATACGGTTCCGACTTCTTCCTTCGCCGCATGATGTTCCCCCACACGCAGGTTCATATTCGGATACTGATCAGCGTTTGCCAGGATAAATGCTGTAACAGTCGGGTATCCTGCCGCCTTGATCGCTTCCATATCGAAATCCATCAGCGGCTGTCCTGCCTTTACTTTATCTCCCGTCTTTACTTTAAGCTGAAAACCTTTTCCATTCATGCTCACGGTATCCATGCCGACATGGATCAATAGTTCTTCGCCATTCGCTGAACTGATCCCTACTGCATGTTTCGTATCTGCAATCGTGCTGATTGTTCCATCAACCGGTGCATAGACGGTTCCTTCTTCCGGCTCAATTCCACAGCCCGGTCCCAGAATTCCCTGCGAAAATACCGGATCCGGAATCTCTTCAAGCGGAATATAGGTTCCCGTGATCGGAGCATATAGTTTTCCGGCTTCATACAATACACCATAGTCTTTGCTTTCTGCTTTTCCGCGCAGTCTGTCAAATAATCCCATTTTAACCTCCTTTTGTCTTCTTTTCTTTATTATAGCCAAACGAAACACGCTTTGCAATCTCTATTTCTATCAGTCTTTTTCAGCTCCGAAGAACATTGCCGTACCCATTCCGACGAAGAATGCAACCACTGCTCCAACGATCAATCCGATAAAGCCTGCATCGATTCCGGCCGGATTGATAAAGCAAGGTGTTCCAAAGATACCGCTTGCGCCAAATGCCCAGAGTTTTGCTCCGGAGAATCCTGCGATCGCTCCGCCGATTCCTGCTGAAAGGAAGCAGGAAACCATAACTTTCTTACGAGGAATCAATACACCATAAAGAGATGGCTCATTGACACCGAAAAAGGTGGAGATCAAAGCCGGAATTTCGATGCTTCGTTCTTCCATGTTCTTTTCGCGTAAGATGACTCCGATCACGGAACCCATTGTTGCGATTGAACCTGCATAGATCAACGGGTTAATGACATCATATCCGTACTGTGCAACATTGATCGCAAAGAATGGAATAACTGCCCAATGTAAACCAAACATAACGAGGATACTCCATAAAGATCCGAGTACCAGTCCTGCAATACCGGCATTCAGTCCGACTAACAGGATTACGCCCTGGCTCAGTAAATTCTGGATAAACATTGCAATCGGTCCTACGAGAAGCAAACCAATGATGCTTCCCAAAAGCAGTGTAACCAACGGTACAAAGAAAGCCTGAAGCATTGCCGGGATATGTTTCTGTGCCCATTTATAAATATAACTCGATACCCATGTGATCAGAATGATCGGAATAACGGATGTTGAATAATCTCTCAGGATAACCGGGATTCCACAGAATGACAGCTGTACATCTGCTGCAAACATTGTTCCCTTAAATGCCGTAAACAAAGCATCGCCGCCTGCTGCACTGATTATGCTCGGATAGACAAGCACACCTCCGAGAACCATGCCGTATACATCTTTTAAGCCAAACTTCTTTGCTGCACTCCATCCAAGTATAATCGGGAAGAAATAGAAAACAGCATCACCGATCGCATTTAAGATGGTATAGGTACCGCTTTCATTGTTCAGCACTCCTACCAATGTCAACAGAACAAGCAATGCTTTGATCATACCACCTGCTGTCAAGATTCCAAGTACCGGAGCAAAGATGCTGCTGATCAGGCCAAGGAAACGGGAAAGAATATCCGTACTTCCTTTTCGCTTTTCGGCTGCTGCGACTAATCCGTCTTTTTCCTCAGCAGTTTCGCCTTCTTTAAATGTGCCTTCCTGCATAATTGCCGCATAAACCTGGTTTACTTCGCTTCCAATAACAACCTGATACTGGCCGCCCTGCTTAATCAGGCTCATCACACCTTTGAGGTTCTTCACCGCTTCATCATCTGCCTTGCTCTCATCTTTTAAAACAAAGCGGACTCTTGTAATACAATGAGAGATCGAAACGACATTTCCCTCGCCTCCGATATTCTGAATGATTGCTTTTGCAAGCTGTGAGTAGTCTTTTTTTGCCATAATTTTTTCCTCCTTTTCGTATATGAACACCACTCTTTTGTTATATCTATGATAGCATTTAAATGTTCTATTATGTTCTAATTAAACATTGCATTCTTGCACCATTTTATGATCACTTATTTTGTCCAGAAGTTTTCCGGCATCAATCATTTTTTCAACAATTTTTTCCGGTTCCCCAGGCGGCACCGGATTTCCGATTGTCTCAAAGGACTTCCCATACTCTTCTTTATTTAAAAAGTAATAATGAAATCCATTGGCATATCCTGCAACGATCACAGGCTTCTCGAATGCCTCTCGAAGTTCTATTCCGAATTTGGATGCAAGTTCTCCCGGGAAAATATCAAACCTCAGTTCCCCGATATCAAGCACTTCGAATGCAAGAGAAAGTTTAAATGGCGGCTGTTTCAGCTGCTCTTCGCATTTCTCGATCAAATGCGACGGCGGAAGGCTGCCTCCTGCCCTGCATAATCCTTTCTCCACTTTTTGAATCGTATCCTTCAGCACTTTATGGTAAGCATCCATATCCGTTACAATGTCATGAGATAATGTAATTTTCTGAATTTCGCCCAGATTGACCGGTCTGTCACTTTCAATTCCCGCAATCTCTTCTGCAAGTCCATCGGTAACGCGCTCCAGTTCATGAAAGTCTTTCCCTTTGCGATCAAAATGGTTGCTGCAGTCTCCGGCAGCTCCATTTACCATAACCGGATAATATCCCCATTTCAGACCCAGTTTTCTGCACGTATTGCCGGCGATATCCCCGGTCAGATACAGATTGGAAGCACCCATTGCCGTTGAATGAACCGCCCAGTTGACAATTGCCGCAAATGCCTCTTCCTTCTCATTATAGAAACGCAGTACCTGCACCGTATTGTCTGCAAGCTCTCCTTTGTGATTGCGGTTCGAATAATAGCCGGTCACCACTTTGCTTCCAATTCTTGCCGTCGCATTCTGTGCGTTCGCAAGACATTTGCGATACGCTTCCAGTACGCTGTTCCGGAAGAATTCATCGTATTCCGGACTATACTTTCCAAACTCCCAGTCCCTGTGAAAATCACGAATGGAACTGTGATCATGTGTGACTCCAAGGATAATGTGATCCCGGTTGATCCCGAACTCCTCCGATAACTTCAGTTTTATGTCTGCCGCCGTATCATCCGGCAGTTCAAGGAGATCCGCAGTCCATAAAAATACCTGTTCTGCACCATGATCAAATAATATCGCATTAGCAAATATCGGATCATGAATTCCTTTTGCCGGTGCATTTCTGGCCGGAGTTTTATATCCCAATAAATAAAATTCTGTTCCCTCTTTTGGCGTAATATTGATTCTTGCATGACCAATCTTCACCGTATCATCGCCTCCTCTCCCATATCTCTTTTACTTTCTCAAGAAACCGGCGGTCTGCCCCTCTGCCGATTTCCGTATTCATCGCTGCGTAGGTAATGTGTTCAAAATCCGTCTCTTCCGGCAGATATTTTACTCCGCCATCTACAAGACTGCCGATCACGATATTCTTGCCGCACTGCTTCCGTATCCGACTGCCGAATCCGGAATTCAGCTCCGGCTGCGACAACAACAGATCAATCTCACCGACCGATACGATAATGATGCAGATATCAATTGCCCCTTCTGCCGGTTCAAATCGATATTCTCTGTGCGGGGTCAGCTCTTTGGTCGGATATTTCATATTCTGTTTCGGCAGCTTTAACGGATAGCGTCTGATCGATAATCCCGTTTTGACGAAATCCCTCTCTCCCTCTTTATAACCGCTATCCTTCAGTGCCTGTTTTATCCGCTCTGCAAGATAATCTCCAAGCTGTCTGACTAATAGATATCCATCTTCATGAATATCGGTTTCTCTGCCATCGATATCCATCTGTCTGCCTTTTAGAACAGGTGCCTGATCGCCGGCACATCCCGGCAGAAACACGGCAGCTGCTCCATTGCCGATGTATTCTTCCAGTTTTGCTGCCGCCGCGCCTGCCAGATCAGAAGACAGCAATTGTTTTCCATCTCTTGTCTTCACCTTATCCATAACAGAAGGCTGTATATCATAATTGAACAACACCGCTTTTACTTTGTTCCCGGCATTCAGTGACACGATCCGAACTGTCTTATCGGAATAACCGTCTTCATTCCGTCCGAGCCAATATCCGCGATGCGTCAGGATATTGCGGTTTACATTGATCCCGCAGGAGACTTCTTTTTGCTCCGCAGTCACAGCTTCTGTATTTTCCAATGCCTGAGAAATCGCACTCCGGACAGCATCTTCAATCCGAAGATACAGAATATCATGCAGCCGCTGTTCTTCTTCATTCCTGATCTGCGGCGGAATATGCGGAGCACTGAATGTATGCGTCACACTGATCAGAATATTGTCTTCTTTTATGCCGGTCAGCTGACCAACATATCTCTTTAATCTCATGACCGCACCCTGCGGAAGCGAAGTTAATTCCAGGGATATCAGTGCGATCCGTTCTGATTCCTGCAGAATAACAGTCCGAACATGCAGAGGATCGTGTTCGCCATCAAATGCTTTCAGAGGGAAATCATCCGGCTGAAAATCAATTTTAGCCTTCCCTGCCCCTGCCAACAGTTGTTCTTTCATATACTAATCCTCAATTCCATAGATCTGCTTTGCGTTCTCGCACAACATCATCTGCTTTTCTTCCTCGCTGATATCAAGCTCTCTGACAAATGCCGCTCCCTCTGTCATCCAGTCCATTTTTACCGGATAAGAGGAGCCATAGATGATATGATCCGCACCAAGCACTTTTACTGCAAGTGGAAGAACGTCTTTGCCCCATGGCTGCGAATGTGACATCTCAAAATAAATATTTTCCCGAAGCCATTTTCGAACATTTTCTGTATTCGTCTCAAAACGTCCGCCACCGGAACCTCTCGGCATCAGCATATCTTTAAATGCAAAATAGCCTCCTCCAAGCATGGAATGAATCATTTTCACATTCGGAAGTTCCGCAAACATTCCTGAGAACAGCTCGCGTCCGATTGCCGTAACCTGATCCTGACAGCGTCCAAACGAACGGCGCAGATTGTTGTAATCCAGAATCTGGGAACAATCTACCGGTATCGGCGTATGATGAACATATACCGGTATCTGCAGTTCATTCACGTGACGGAAGAAGTCACGAAACATCTCATCATCCAGATAATGATTGCCATAATGTGCGGAAACCTGCACACCATGCATATGAAGTTCTTTGATGCATCGGTCAAGTTCTGCGATACATTCTGCATCTCCATATGGTGGAACAACTGCAAGTGCTGCAAGCCTTCCTCCGGATTCCTTCTCATGTGCTGCGGCTGCATCATTAAACTTTTTACACAATTCCAGACTGAGCCATTCCTGGCAGCCCGGCAGTTTCATAACCGCTTTCTCAATTCCTCCCTCATCCATATCTGCAAGCTGCTTTTCTAACTGATAATCACTTGCAAAATAATTCAAATTTTCACATCCGAGCGGCTTTTCAATTCGAATCGCCTGATCTCCTTTTTCGTTTGTATAAACAAATGCTCTCACATCATATTCCCTCGGAACCGTTCTTAAGAAAGCATTTGTCATCTTCGGATCCGTAAACAGTTCATCCGGCAGCCAGTATACATTTGCATCTATCGTTTTTGTACCCATAAAAAAACAACCTCCTTTGATTGACTCTATCGACTATCTATAGTCTATCAAAGAAAGTTGTCATTATGTCCTATTAATTTGGTTTATAATTGCACCAATCATTGAGCATTCTATTCCCGAAGATTCTCAAGCAGAATCTCCTCCATTCTCAGCAATTTCCGATAATCATGATAATTATGAAAACAGCAGATAATTCTGTGCTTCCATCTTCGCTTTACAAAGATTCCTTTTTCCAGCTCATAACAATAGATTCCTACCCGATCATCCGGCACGACCGCCGTCAGAAAAAGCGTATCCCCTCTCATCTGAAGCGTATCATACTCCAACTGCTCCTTCAAATCTTCCTCAAATCCGGTACTGTTATCCGGCATCATCAGGCAGCTGATCGTCTTCAGTGCTTCTTCCAGACTTTCGGCCTGTATTGCATGTTTATGAAAAAGCTGCTCCTTTTCGTGTTGTTTTCTTCGCTGCAATTCTTTATCCAGCAGACGGATATGTTGATTGCCGCGTACGACAACACCCATCCTGAGAAATGTCACATTGGCACCGCCGGATGCAAACTCTTCCAGCATGTCCGATTTCATGTCATGAAGAAGGAAATCATAATGCTCCAATGACTTCTTTTTCATCTCCGTGAATTCAATCGCCTCTGCTTCTTTAATATAAAATTCATACTCCTGTTTGATATATTGCGCACAAAAATTTGCATAATAATAGCCATACGACGATACAACTGCAATGCGATATCGAAACGCCTCTTTGTACTGCTTTGTCAGGAATCGAAGAAATACATAATACACGGCTGACAGCTGTCGGATTGGAACACGAATCCCGTATCGTTTTTGAATGTATTTTGCAAGCAGAACGCATTGTTCTTCCGCAATCGGATCCGGCTGCAAGATTTCACGAACATCTTCTCCATCCATATTTACAGAAAAAAGCATTCGGTTACGGATTCCGGACCAGCAGCACAGGAAAGCATCCCGTTCCTCGCTCATCGTAATCTCCCTCAAAAGCCCCTGCTCCCGGCTGTTCGTCATCTCTTTTACTTCTTTTTGCAAAATCGCAAATTCCTTCTGACTTAACTGGGAAATATGCAGCACATTGCGGAATGCCAGAAGCAGCATCGCATACGTTCTGACTTCTGTTGCATCATTGGTATATTCTTCTCCGGCCGCTGACAGAATTCTCACTGCTTCCGGAAGAATCCCACTGTTGTGTATCGCCTGTTCCTGCTCTTCCGTAATGATGATCTCGTCCGCATATGCTTTTCTCGTCTGGAGAAGCGAAATATAATTCGTCAAAACCTGCATGTGGATCATCTTGTAGGAAAGCAGATTACTCTCATAGATTGCATCCCGAACAGCATGGCGCCGCTTCCGCATCTCTTTATCCCCAATGCAGAATACCCGGACAAACTCTGATTCTGTCCGCTGATCACTTTCTGCCAGGTTCACAAAGATCTTGTGCTGTGCAAGAAGGCACAGCCTCTTTCCCCACTCATTGCCTTCAATCGCATATCCGTACCCCCGCTTTAAGGTCAGCTTCAACTGATAATTTGATAAAATCTCTTCTATCTTTTTTAATTCCCGCCGGACAGAACTCACGGAATAGAATAATTCATCACATAAAATTTCCAGCGGGATTCTCCTTTTAGCCGTCAACAGCCTGCGGATAATATAATTGACTTTATATTCCTGCGTCAATTTTCTTCCGAACAGCGGATTTTTCGAGCGGTTCGACACCTTTTGGAGAAACAGATCTGCTTTTTGGGCATCTCTCATCACCATCGAATAACCAACCGATGTTTTCGAATGGATTTCTATTCCATTCTCATATAATTCTGCTTTCAGATTATTCACGCACTTTCGTGCCGTATTCACGGAAACACCGCAATGCTTTGCAATCTCATTCCCACTGCATCGTTCCCGATGCTTATTGAGATACGATACGATCCGAATCTCCAAATCCGTCATAACCCAGTCATCCTTTTCTCATTTTTTATATTCCGTCGTGCTTACTTTCACGATGTCAATTAGTTTTCCAATTTAAAACAACTCTGCTCTCCCAAGAAGGATAAAAGATTTTTTCATCCGTTCCATGCATTCTGTAATTATTTTTCTCGGTGCTGCAACATTGATCCTTTGGAATCCTCTTCCTGCTTCTCCAAAGATTTCACCACTGTCAAGCCACAGCCTTGCTTCATGAATGATCCGTCTGTCAAGTTCGGCAGCGTCAAGACCGGTTCCACGGAAATCCAGCCACATCAGATAAGTTCCCTCGCTATCAATAACGCTTACTCCTGGCAGATTTTCTTTTACATATGCTTTTACATATGCAATATTTTCTTTCAAATAAGAAAGCATTGCCTCATACCACTCATCGCCATGTTCATACGCTGTCCGTGCTGCGATCAGCCCTAATGCATTGATCTGATTGATTCCGGCTGCCTGAAGTTCCTTCCGGAATCTGTGCCGCAATTCCCGATTCGGAATAAAGATATTGGATACCATCATTCCGGCAAGATTAAATGTCTTGCTCGGAGATGTACATGTTACGGATATCTCCTCGTACTCCTTCTTTATAGATGCAAACACGGTATGCTTTCCACTCCATATAAAATCATTATGAATCTCATCACTGACTACCGTTACCCCGTATTTCAGACAAAGATCTCCGAGCTGCGTCAATTCTTCCTTCGTAAATACCCGTCCACAAGGATTGTGAGGATTACACAGCAAAAATAATTTGATATGATGTTCAACGATCTTTTTTTCAAAGTCATCAAAATCAATATGATAGCGATGATCTTCTCCAAGATATAAGTCACTGCTGACAACCACTCTTCCATTATCTCTGATCACCCCGGAGAAGGGATAGTAGACCGGCTGTTGGATCAGGACGGCATCGCCGGCTTCCGTATATGCCTTCACTGCCATAGCAAGTGCCAATACGACACCGGGAGTTTTCAGCAACCATTTCTGCTTCACGCTCCAGTCATGACGCCTCTGCATCCATCCTTCTACCGCCTGAAAATAATCTTCCTGTGCATCGCTGTATCCAAAAATGCCGTGTCTCGTTCGCTCAATCACGGCATCTTCAATATACGAGGATGTCTTAAAATCCATATCAGCGACCCAGAGTGGCAATACATCCTCAGGCATGCCCTTTTTTACCGCAAAATCGTATTTGATACAGTCTGTTCCTCTTCTGTCGATGACCTTATCAAAATTTAAATTTCGTTCCGGCATATAATAAACCTCCTATTCTCTCATTCATATTTCTTTTCCCTGCAAAACAACATGTGGGAACAGAAAAGCCTGTTCTCAGTTTCATCTTTTTATTGATATCCCGAACGGATAATGAAAAACTTTAATTCCTTTGCCGCCATATTCAGCGGATGCCGGGAGTCGTATACCATACAGACATTTCGCTCCGGAATGGTCTCCTTCAAAGAGATCGGTATAACTTCATGCTGCCGTATTGCTTCTATAGCCATCGGCTCGGGCAAAAATGCAAGACCCAGTTCACACTTTACCAGCGGAAGAATCTGATCCGTAGTTGCTGCCTCCGTATCCGGATTCAGTTCCAGACCGTGTGAAAGGAACAGCTGATGATAAAATCGAAATGTCATTGTCTCCCTTCCCAGACAGATCAGCGGATAATCCTTCAGTTCTGCAAGTGAAAGCACACGCTTCCCCAAATCAGCAAACGTCTTGCCTCCCACGAGAACTTCCCGAAATGGCTGAAGATTGATCTGCTTCAGCGGCGGTTTCACTTCTGTAGGAGTTGTCACTACGGCAAAATCGATTCTTCCACTTTTCACAGCCTCAATAGCCTGCGGCGTGGAATGATTATATAGTTTTAAACGAATTCCCGGATAGTTCATATGAAAGTTTTTCAGTTTGTCCAAAAGAAAAATATTTAACGCTGTCTCACTGGTTCCAAGGGAAATGCTTCCGTGAGAAAGACCGGTACTGTCAGCCAATTCTTCTTCTGCCGCCAAAAGCTGTGACATGGCAGCTGAGACACGAGTGTACAGACTTTCTCCCTCCGGCGTCAGCTGAATGCCTCGATTCGTTCGAATAAAAAGGGTGCAGTGAAGCTGGTGTTCCAGACAATTCATAGCCCTTGTCACATTCGGTTGACTGCTTCCTAAAGCACTTGCCGCTTTTGTAAAATTGTAATACTTCGCCACATAATAAAAAATTTTATAATATTCCAAATTCACATTCATGCGCAAGCACCTCTTTTGTCATATCAATTTATGATTGCAACTATATCAATAATAGTTTTTACATATTCCTATATATCCAGTATAATAAATGCCGGTTCGAAAAGCAAGATAACAGAACAAATCTTACAGAAGCAAAAACAAGGAGGAAAATCTGGCTGCCGACGATATAACTGATCTGTTCGAAACAGCAGAAAAGAAGAAATCATGAAACGTATGATATCATATAAATCTCGCAAACAGATGTCTGAATCTTTCCTGACTGCTGCTTTTTTGTCAGTGTCAGGAGGTCTCCAGGATGCTTATACCTATATCTCCAGGGGAAATGTATTCGCCAATGCTCAGACAGGCAACATCGTTCTGCTGAGCCAGCATATCTGTCAGAGAGATTTTCAGGCGTTTCTGCATTATCTGATTCCTCTTATGTTTTTTGCTTTCGGCGTGGCTGCCGCGGAACTGATTCGGCAAGGGTATCAAAATGCCCGTCGAATTCATTGGAGACAGTTGGTTCTGATTATTGAAATCGGTCTCCTGTTCCTCGTAGGATTCCTGCCTTCAGCATGGAATCTGTTGGCAAATGCTATGGTTTCCTTTGCCTGTGCCATGCAGGTGCAGGCCTTTCGTAAAGTGAACAGCTATGCTTTTGCCAGCACCATGTGTATCGGCAATCTGCGCAGTGGAATGGAATCCCTGTGCGCTTACCACCAAACCCACAATAAACATATACTCTACAAAGCGCTGCATTACTTCGGCGTGATCTTCCTGTTTGCCTTTGGGGCAGGCCTCGGCAGCCGCCTGATTCTGTTATGTGGTCTGAGAACCATCTGGACATCTTGTGCTCTTCTGCTTGTAAGCTTCTCCCTGATGTTTATCAAACAGAAAATAGAAAATAATCCGGAACTGCAAGAGGAAAAGCAGGCAATTCAAAACGATCTGCATGATATTCGAAAAGAAGCTTCTGAAATCATCCATACTCTGGAAGATAAATAGCATACAATCACGAATTTTAATGCCTGTCTGTTTTTTTCTCTAATATTTTTATAGAATTAAAATAAATCTCTGTTCTTCCACTGTCAATCTGATTATGTCATTTAGGAATAATATTTTCTTAGATGAAAATTCATATTTTGTAAGTTGATGCCGTTCCCTCAAACGAATATAATAGGAACAGGAGTTGATTGACTATGAAAAAAATTTTGATTATTGATGACGATATACATATCGGAAATATGCTTGAAGAAACGCTTTCAAAAGAAGGATATAAAATCTCTCGTGCTTATTCCGGAACGGAAGCATTATTCATGCTATCCGGGTCAAGACCAGACCTCGTTTTATTAGATTTAATGCTGCCGGGATTGAATGGAGAAGATGTACTTCCGAAAATAAAAGGAATACCTGTTATTGTAGTGAGTGCGAAAGTTGATATTGATCATAAAGTTGATGTGCTGCTTGGCGGTGCGGTTGATTATGTGACGAAACCTTTTCACATGAAAGAACTTTTAGCCAGAATTTCCGTACATCTTAAAAATGCGGAAAGTAGGCATATCTCTTCGGAATTGACATTTGAAGATATTGTCCTTAACACAAATACCCATACTGTAAAAATTAACAATACGGAAATAAAATTAACGCGGACGGAGTATGCCATTTTGAAATTGCTTATGCGAAATCCGACACAGGTTGTTACAAAATCGCTGTTGTTAGACCGTATCAGCGAAGATACGCCCGATTGCACGGAAAATTCCTTGAAAATGCACATCAGTAATTTAAGAAAGAAGCTGCGGAAAGTAAATAACAAAGATTATATTGAAGCGGTCTGGGGGATTGGTTTTAAAATGAGAGCAGAATAAATCTTTACTCTTTCTTTACTGTTCTCTTTACCGTTTTCTTTACTGTTTGCTGCTATAATGCCAGTACAATAAACAAAGGAGGTTATACTTTTATGGATTATGCTCTTAGGACAAACGCTTTATGCAAGAAATACAAAGATTTTAAAGCATTAAACGTACTGTCTATGAATGTTCCCAAAGGGGCAATCTACGGCTTCGTAGGGAAAAATGGTGCTGGCAAGACAACGCTGATTCGGCTTATTTGCGGTTTGCAGGAGCCCACATCCGGCGAATATACGCTGTATGGAACGAAAAACACAGATAAGGCGATTTTAAAAGCCCGCAGGCGGATGGGAGCGGTTGTGGAAACGCCCTCAATCTATCTTGATATGACAGCCGAGGATAATTTGAAACAGCAATACCATATTCTGGGGCTTCCATCCTATGATGGACTTGAGGATATTTTAAAATTGGTTCGGTTGGAAAATACGGGAAAGAAGAAAGCAAAGAACTTTTCTCTCGGTATGCGTCAGAGATTAGGTATTGCCATTGCATTAGTCGGCGACCCTGATTTTCTGGTTCTGGATGAACCTGTCAATGGTCTTGACCCTCAGGGTATTATCGAAATGCGGGAGTTGATTTTAAAGCTTAACCGTGAAAAACAAATTACCGTTTTGATTTCCAGTCATATTCTTGACGAATTATCCAGGTTGGCAACACATTATGGATTTATTGATAAGGGCAGGATCGTAAAGGAAATCAGTGCCGAAGAGCTGGCTGCCGCCTGCCGTAAGTGTATCCGTCTGGAAGTGACGAATACTCGGGCTCTGTCCCGTGTGTTAGATGGAATGAATGTGGAATACACCATTGTTTCCGATAAAGCGGCTGATGTGTATGCGAAACTCAATGTTTCCGAATTGACCTTCGCTTTGGCGAAAGAGAATTGTGAAGTAATCTCCATGCAGGAACGGGATGAAAGTCTGGAAAGCTATTATATCGGTCTGGTGGGAGGTAAAGAGAATGAGTAAATTATTATCTGCAAATTTTATGCGTTTAAAAAAAGAAAAAATTTTTTGGATCTTATTCTTTTTTATGTGTGCATTGGGGATTGTGTTTCCGGCTATGATAAAAATAGATGAAATGCGGACGGGAATCATCAATAGTATCGATAATGCGTTCGGACACTACGCAATATTTATCGGTATTGTCATGGCAGTATTTTGTAGTTTTTTTGTCGGACAGGAATACAGCGATGGAACGATCCGAAACAAAATCATTTCAGGTAAGAAAAGAACGGACATCTATCTGGCAAATTTTATTACCTGTTCGATCGTGAGTGTAACGATATGCTGCGTTTTCTTTTTCGTCTACCTCTGTGTCGGGATTCCGCTGCTTGGCGGTTTTTCAATCGATAGAAAAATAGTGTTTCAGCTTTTTCTGACCGTTATTTTTCTATCTGTCGCATTTTCAGCTATTTATAATCTGATCGCAATGTCAAGCTCAAACAAGGCGGTCACTGTGGTGATGTGTATTCTGCTGGCATTCCTGTTTCTATTTATCGGAATACAGTTAAATAAAATGCTGAGTCAGCCGGAAATGGTGTTGGGAATGAAGATGAAAGAAGGCGTTCAGGCATATGAAGAATTTCCCAATCCGAACTATCTGAACGCTGAAGAACGCAAAGTTGTCCAATTTGCTTATGATTTCATTCCCGGCGGACAAGTGGCACAATGTGTAGCAATGGATGCAGTAAACCTGCCATTACTTCCTGTTTATTCATTTATCATCGCTTTGATAACAACGGGTATCGGACTATTGATTTTCAAGAAAAAAGATTTGAAGTAAGGAGCTTGTTATGGAAATATGGTTATGGATATCTATCGGTGTTTTAATTGTAATTATCATTGCTTTATTCGTAAAAGTGCATCTTTTACAAAAATCAATAAGGGAAATTGAAATTAATTTTACCGACAGGCTCATGACCGACACAAACGTTTTAATTGATATTTCCAGCAGGGACAAGAATCTGTGCCGTTTGGCGAATACACTCAACGGACAGCTCCGCAAACTCCGCACAGAGCGGCACAGATTTCAGCAGGGCGACTTGGAGCTAAAAAATGCAGTTACAAATATTTCCCATGATTTACGAACTCCTCTGACGGCTATCTGCGGTTATTTAGAATTGTTGGAACGGGAAGAAAAGTCTGAAACCGTCAATCGGTATATTGAAATTATAAAAGACCGTGTGGAGATTTTGACACAGCTTTCAGAGGAGCTTTTCCGATACTCTGTTATCATTTCGCAGAAAGATAATATAACCAGGGAGCAGGTTGTCATCAATACGGTATTGGAAGAAAGCGTCGCGGCATTTTATACGATTTTGACAAAACAAAATATCGTGCCTGAGATACAAATACCTGAAATAAAAGTGGTGCGGATGTTAGACCGTTCCGCCTTATCCCGTGTGTTCTCTAATCTCATCAGTAATGCAATAAAATACAGCGACGGAGATTTAAAAATTGTCCTGTCAGAAAATGGTGAAATTACTTTCTCTAACAGAGCTTCCGGATTAGACGAAATACAGGTAGGAAGGCTGTTTGACCGCTTCTATACGGTAGAGACTGCCAGAAAGGGAGCAGGCTTAGGACTGGCAATTTCCAGGACGCTCGTCGAACAAATGAATGGGATCATATCCGCGACATATGAAAACAGCAGATTAAGTATCCACATCTTTTTCAAATAAAGCCCTCCCTTTAGCCTGTCACTCTCTAATCTCCAGATATTCTTTCCCTGACTCTCCATTCTCTATATGAAACGAATGCAAGACCGGTTCCTCTTCCATAAGCGACAAGATCAGATAACTGGCTTTCGAGTCATATGCCCCTCATATCCTTTACTGCCTGAA
>Ga0129309_1001091_pt1 | contig 15581 bp, 16 predicted proteins | sample L1105metagenome_FD_94439 | JGI IMG/M metagenome (GOLD analysis project Ga0129309, IMG submission 94439) | Ring-tailed lemur group fecal microbial communities from Wisconsin, USA - L1105 metagenome | ecosystem: Host-associated > Mammals > Digestive system > Large intestine > Fecal | place: USA...
AATCTGCTGGAATCGGAGCTCTTCGGCTATGAGAAAGGGGCCTTCACCGGGGCGGCCAAGACCAAAAAGGGCCTGATGGAGCTGGCCAACGGGGGCACCGTCTTTCTGGACGAGATCGGTGAGATGCCCCTGGCCATGCAGGCCAAGCTGCTCACCTTTTTGGAGGACCGGACCTTCAAGCGGGTGGGCGGACTGCGGGACATTGAGGTCAACGTCCGGGTAGCCGCCGCCACCAACCGGAACCTGGAGGAGGAGGTCCGCAAGGGCGCCTTCCGCGAGGACCTGTACTACCGCCTGAACGTGATGCAGATCAGCATCCCGCCCCTACGGGAGCGGCCCGAGGACGTGAGCGTCCTGTGTCAGTTTTATCTGGAGCACTTCAACCGGAAGTTCAACAAATCCCTGAAGGGCATCGACCCCGCCTTTTTGGAGACCCTGGAGCGCTACCACTGGAAGGGCAACGTCCGGGAGCTGCGCAACGTCATGGAGCGCTGCGTTCTGTTCAGCCGGGGAGAGCTGCTCACCGGCGAGGAGACCGGCCTGTCCTTCACCCCCAGGGATAAGCAGCCCGCCTCCGGCGAGAGCTACCCCCTCCGGGACCTGCGCCAGGGGGAGATCGACCTGCGCCGGGAGGTGGACGCCTTTGAGCGGGCCTACATCGACAAGGCCCTGGCTCTCACCGGTGGGAATCTGTCCCAGGCAGCCCAGCTGCTGGGCTGCACCCGCTTTACTTTAAAACGGCGGCTGGAACAGGACGGCGTGCAATCCTGAACCATATGTGCAAAAACGAACGCCCCAATGTGCGAAATCGCACATTGGGGCGTTTTCGCACCGGGGCGGCTCAAAAATTACCGTGAAAAAAGTGCTGAACTCCATCCAGATTTCCCTGTGTTTTTTACATTTTTTTCTTTTCATCAAGCTCACATAGTTGGCACGAAGATTGCTTAATAAATGGTTGCAAATATTTTTGCTTAAGGAGGTACTTCTATGTACAAAGTAGACCTGAACAGTGATCTGGGCGAGAGCTTCGGCGCCTATACCATCGGACTGGACAGCGAAGTCATCGCTCACGTCTCCTCCGCCAACGTGGCCTGCGGCTATCACGCCGGCGACCCCCTGGTCATGACCAAGACCGTGGCTGCCGCCAAGGCCGCCGGTGTGGCTGTGGGCGCGCATCCCGGTTACCCCGATCTGATGGGCTTTGGCCGCCGGAATATGGTCTGTACCCCTAAGGAAGTAAAAGCTTATATTCAGTATCAGCTGGGCGCTCTCATGGCCTTCACCACCGCCCAGGGCGTCAAATTACAGCACTGCAAGCCCCACGGTGCCCTGTATAACATGGCCGGCAAGGACATGGATCTGTCCCTGGCCATCGCCGAGGCCATTTACGAGGTGGATAAGGACGTGATCCTGCTGGGTCTGGCCGGCAGCAAGATGCTGGAGGCCGGCAAGCAGGTCGGTCTGCGCGTAGCCAGCGAGGTCTTTGCCGACCGCGCCTACCAGGCCGACGGCTCTCTGGTGCCCCGCAGCAAGCCCGGCGCCGTCATCCACGACAAGGACGAGGCCATCGAGCGCACCATCCGCATGGTGACCGAGGGCAAGGTGACCGCCATCACCGGCGAAGAGGTCTCCATCGACGCCCACTCCATCTGTGTCCACGGCGACAACCCCTCCGCGGTGGAGTTTGTCAAGAACATCCGCGCCAAGCTGGAGGCTGAGGGCGTGACCATCGCTCCCATCGCCGACATCGTGTAATCGGATCAAAGTTGTGTGAGCTGATCCAACTTTTTATAATTTTGGGAGGTACATTATGAGTAACACCACCACCAAGCCCAGCCGTTCCGTTCTGTTCGGCGCGGCCTTTCTGATGGCCACCTCGGCCATCGGCCCCGGCTTTCTGACCCAGACCTCTACCTTTACCGCCCAGTACGGCGCACCCCTGATCATGATCATCCTGCTGGCCATTCTGATGGACATCACCGCCCAGATGAACATCTGGTCCATCATCGGCGTCTCCGGCATGCGCGCCCAGGACATCGCCAACAAGCTGCTGCCCGGTCTGGGCGTGTTCCTGGCCGTCATCGTCGCCATCGGCGGCCTGGCTTTCAACGTCGGCAACGTGGGCGGCGTGGCCCTGGGCTTCAACGCCATGATCGGCTTGCCTCAGAAGGTTGGCGCCGTGGTCGCCGGCTGTCTGGGTATCATCATCTTCCTGAATAAGAATGCCAAGACCATCATGGACAAGGTCGCCACCATTCTGGCTGCCGTTATCCTGGTCACCGTTCTGGCCGTCGCTATCATGTCCAAGCCCCCCATGGGCGAGGTCGCCACCGGCCTGGTTTCCTTCGGCAAGTTCCCCACCATGTTCGTTGCTCTGACCACCTTGCTGGGCGGCTCCTGCGGCGGCTACATCCCCTTCTCCGGCGCGCACCGTCTGGTGGACGCCGGTGTCCAGGGCGCTGACAACTTCCGCAAGTCCGTGACCCAGGGCGTGCTCACCTCCGGTCTCGTCCGTATCCTGCTGTTCCTGGCCGTGCTGGGCACCTGCTCCATGGCCGCCGGCAACGCCGACATCATCGTCGCCGCCGCCAAGGGCGGCAACCCCGCCGCCGAGGCCTTCCGTCTGGCCGCTGGTAACCTGGGCTACCGTCTGTTCGGTCTGTGCCTGTTCTCCGCCGGCGTCTCCTCCGTCGTGGGCGCCGCCTTCACCTCCGTCTCCTTCCTGAAGACCCTGCACCCCTTCATCGCCAAGAACGAGCGCTGGTTCGTGGTGGGCTTCATCGCCTTCTCCACCTTGATGATGGTCATCGTGGGCAACGCCGCCCAGCTGCTGATCATTGCCGGCGCTGTCAACGGCCTGATCCTGCCCATCTCCCTGACTGTTATGCTGTCCGCCTCCCGCAACAAGAAGATCGTCGGCGACTACAAGCACCCCGCTTGGCTGACCATCCTGGGCATCGTCGTGGTCCTGATCTCCGGCTACGTCGGCATCAAGGCCGTCCCCGGCATCATGAAGCTCTTTGCCTGATCGGATCAAACTTGGCCCCTAATGCAGGCAGGCCCGCCCTGTGCGGGCGGGTCTGCCTGCTAAAATATCAAAATATTTTGATATTTTGTTGATTAAATAGGAAAGACAACCCTGACGGTTTATCTCCGCACCAAGAGCCGCCGCTCTGCGGCGGTTGCGCTCCGAATCAGCCTGCGGGCTAGTCTTTCTAATTATCTTTCCCTCCGCAGCCTTTGGCAGCCCGGTTATTGATCGGCTGCCAGAATATTTGGAAAGGAGTCCCCGCCCATGGCAGATGTAAAATTTCTGTTGACCGGCGACACCTCGCTGACCGTGGAATTCGGCAACGAAATCAGCGAGGCCATCAACACCCAGATCCGCGCCTTCAACATTGCCCTGCAAAACAGCAAAATTCCCGGCATCGTGGAAACCGTCCCCACCTACCGCTCCCTGATGATCCACTACGATCCCGGCGTCATCCTCTATAAGCCCCTGGTGTCCAAACTCCAGGCCCTGCTGGGCCAGCTGGACAAGATCGAGATCCCCCCCAGCGAGGTGCTGGAGATCCCCGTCCTCTACGGCGGCGAGATGGGGCCCGATCTGGACTTCGTGGCCCAGAACAGCGGCAAGACCCCCGAGGAGGTCATCAAGATTCATACCTCCACCGAGTACCTCATCTACATGCTGGGCTTCACCCCCGGCTTCACCTATCTGGGCGGCATGAGCGACGAGATCGCCACCCCCCGCCTGAAGACTCCCCGCGTGAAGATCCCCGCCGGCTCCGTGGGCATCGCCGGTTCTCAGACCGGCGTGTACCCCATCGACTCCCCGGGCGGCTGGCAGCTCATCGGCCGGACCCCCGTCCGGATGTACGACCCCGACCGTGAAACCCCCATCCTGCCCCAGGCCGGCCAGTACATCAAGTTCTACCCCATCACTCAGAAGGAATACGACGAAATCGCAGCCCAGGAGGCGGCAGGCGGCTATGTCTGCAAGCGCCACCCCAGAGAGGAGGCGGGCAAATGAGCATCACCGTATTGAATCCCGGCCTGCTGACCACCGTTCAGGACCTGGGCCGCGTGGGCTATCAGCAGTTCGGCGTGTCCGTGTCCGGCGTGATGGACCCCCGGGCCGCCACCCTGGCCAACATCCTGGTGGGCAATCCCGACGGCGAGGCCGTGCTGGAGTGCACCATGATGGGCCCCCACCTCCAGTTTGACCAGGCCAACTGCATCGCCATCACCGGCGGCGACCTGGGCCCCACTCTGGACGGCCAGCCCATCGCCAACTACCGTGCCATTAAGGTGGAGGCCGGTCAGGTCCTCCGCTTCACCGCCCCCAAGACCGGCTGCCGCGCCTTTATCGCCTTCGCCGGCGGTCTGGACATCCCCGAGGTCATGGGCAGCCGCTCCACCTATATGAAGGCCAAGATCGGCGGCTTCCAGGGCCGCAAGCTGGAGAAGGGCGACGTCATCGGCTTCCGCGCCCCCCAGACCGAGCTGAAGAACATGCCTGTCCGCGCCATGGCCCCCGAGTTCGTCCCCCGCCCCCTGTACACCGTCCGCGTGGTGCTGGGGCCCCAGGACGACTACTTCACCCAGGAGGGCATCGACACCTTCCTGAACGAGGTCTACACCGTCACCCCCGAGTTCGACCGCATGGGCTGCCGCCTGGAGGGCGCAGTCATTCAGCATAAGGACGGCGGCGACATTATCTCCGACGGCATCGCTTTCGGCGCCATCCAGGTTCCCTCTGCCGGCAAGCCCATCGTCATGCTGTGCGACCGCCAGACCACCGGCGGCTACACCAAGATCGCCAACGTCATCTCCGCGGACTTCCGCATCCTGGCCCAGCTGAAAGCCGGCGACAAGGTCCACTTCGAGAAGGTCTCTGTTCAGACCGCTCAGGACGCTCTGCTGACCCAGCGCAAGGCTCTGGGCTTCCTGCGCACAGTCATGAACTGACACTTTAAAAAATAAGGAGGAGTTTCCCATGGCCTTTGATATCACCCCTTACATGTACAAGTCTCCCGCCGAGGTCCGCGCCCTGATCCGGTCCGGTGAGATCGATTTTCCCACCGCCGGCATGTGCCGCGGCTACGCCCAGGCCAACCTGGTCATCCTGCCCCCCGAGTACGCCGCCGACTTTGAGGAGTTCGCCAAGCGGAATCCCTTCCCCTGCCCCATTTTGGAGATCATCAAGGGCACCCCCGAGACCCACGACATGGGTGAGGGCGGCAACATCTGCACCGACATTCCCCGCTACCGCGTGTATGAGAACGGCGTGTTCACCAAGGAGCTGACCGACGCCTCCGAATACTGGAAAGAGGGCTATGTCGGCTTCCTGATCGGCTGCTCCTTCTCCTTTGAGGAGGCTCTGATGGCCGAGGGTATCGAGGTCCGTCACATTGCTCAGGGCCGCAACGTACCCATGTACAAGACCAACATCCAGACCGTCAAGGCTGGCCCCTTCGAGGGTCCCATGGTGTGCTCCATGCGCCCCATGACCCCCGAGAACGCCCAGAAGGCCTACGACATCACTGTGAAGATGCCCAACGTCCACGGCGCTCCCGTCCACATGGGCGATCCCGCCGAGGTGGGCGTGGCCGACGTGATGAAGCCCGACTACGGCGAGGCCGTGGATATCTACGAGGGCGAGATCCCCGTGTTCTGGCCCTGCGGCGTCACCCCCCAGGCCGCCATTGAGAACGCCAAGCCCCCCATCGTCATCACCCACGCCCCCGGCCACATGTTCATCACCGACATCCTGAACACCGAGCTGAACGACTATCTGGAGGCCAAGAAGCACAAATAAAGGTTTTCTCAGGGCCCGGAGCCATCGCTCCGGGCCCTATTTTTGCCCTTGCGGCTTTGTGCCGTTCGCTGTATAATAAAATTTACTTTGCTGGGACAAGCCCGGCTTCGAGGTGGTTTTATGTTCGGCATCGGCACCATCGTCAACGTGGGAGCCATTATCGCAGGCGGCTGCATCGGCCTGCTGTTCCGTGGCGGCCTGAAGGAGCGCTATCAAACGGCTGTGGTCCAGGCCCTGGGCCTGTGTACCATCTTTATCGGGGTCAGCGGCACCCTGTCCGGCATGTTCCGGGTGGAGGACAACGCTCTGGTTGGGATGTCCACCAAGGAGACCCTGGGCATGATCCTGGCACTGGCCCTGGGCACCCTGATTGGGGAGTGGTTGGACTTTGACGGAAAAATGGAACGGCTGGGCGCCTGGCTGAAGCAGAAGGCCACCCGGGGCGACGACAGCCGGTTCATCGAGGGCTTCGTCACCGCCTCCCTGGTGGTGTGCATCGGGGCCATGGCCATCGTGGGCTCCATCCAGGACGGTCTGGCCGGAGACCCCTCCGTTTTGTTCACCAAATCCGTTCTGGACTTCATTGTTCTGATTATCTTCGCCTCCACCTACGGCAAGGGAGCCATCTTCTCCGCCCTGCCTGTGGGTGTGCTCCAGGGCGGCGTCACCCTGTGCGCCGGGCTGCTGGCCCCGGTATTTCGTCCGGCGGTGGTTGCTAATCTGTCCTTTTTAGGCTCCATCCTCATCTTCTGCGTAGGCGTTAACCTGGCCTTCGGCAACAAGTTCCGGGTGGCCAACATGCTGCCCGCCCTGGTGGTAGGAGCACTCTACACTGTACTTATTTAAGCTCAGACGGGCGGACCCATTCGGTCCGCCCGTTTTTTCAGTCTGTCTTTCTTTTTCCGTGGGGTAACGCCCCCGCCGCCGTATATAGAGATAGAACGAAACACACAGGAGGTGAAGCGGTTGAGCAGCGAAAATTGGTTCGCGCGGCTGAACGCCGGGGACCAAGACGCCATGGAGGGACTTTTGAACGAGTACGGCGCCATGATGGCCTATGTGGTCCGGGGCATTCTGACCGACCCCCACGAGGCAGAGGACTGCCTGGCCGAGGTCCGCGCCAAGCTCTGGGAGAAGGCCGCCTGCTACGACGGGGAAAAGGCGGGGCTGTCTACCTGGATCACCGCCCTGTGCCGCAACGCCGCCTACGACCGGCGGCGGGCCCTGGCCCGCCGGGCCTCCCGGGCGGGAGCGCTGGACCCCAACGCCCCGGACCCAAAGCCCGGCCCGGAGGAGGAGGCGCTCCGTGCGGAACGGACCGCCGCCCTGCGCCGGGCGCTGAACACCCTGAGTTTTCCGGACCAGAGGCTCTTCTACCGCAAGTATTACTACCTCCAGTCCACCGCCCAGATGGCGGCGGAGCTTGGGATCACGGAGCGGGCCATGGAGGGCAAGCTCTACCGCATCCGCAAAAAGCTGCAAAAACAGCTGGGAGGTGATGTGCTGTGAAACAGGACGAATTTGACCAGAAGCTCATGGACGAAGTGTCTCAGCTCCCCCCCATCCCCGACTTCATCCGCTCCTGTACTCCCTGGCAGTCCGCTGTCCGCAAAATTCTGTGGGGCATGGGGCTGTGTACCTTCCGCTTTGAGTTCTTCTACCTCCAATACCTGCTGCCTCTGCTGGGCTGCGTTCTGCTGTACCTGGGCTGTCGGACTCTGGGGCAGGAAAACCGGTGGTTCCGGCTGACCGGGCGGCTGGCTGGGCTGTTTCTGGCCATCCACATGGTCCACCTGGTCCTGTGCGCCACCCCGGTCATGGGGACCATTGAGCAGAATCACCCCCTGTCTTTTGGACTGGGCCTGCTGTTCTCCCTGATTCCCATGGGCATTCTCTTCTGCCTGCGCCAGGGGACCCAGGGGGCCTTCACCGCCCCCGACGGCACCAGACCAAAGGACTACCTGGGCCGGGCTCTGCTGGCCTATGCCGCCTGCATAGCCATCGCCATCTGGTGCGAGCTGGTCCCTCTCACCGCCCCCTCCGAGGGCCCCATCTCCTTCGGACCCCAGATCACCAACAAATTTCTGTACACCAGCCGCTCCATTGCCTTTATCCTTCTGTATATCCTGGTGCTGGTCTGGGTGGGCAGGCAAGGCAAGGCCCTGGCCGGCCGGGGCTATGACATTACCCCCGCCCCCGTGCGGGTACCGGGCTGGACCCTCCTGGCCGCCGTCTTTCTGTTTGCCGCCGCAGCGGTGCCCACCGCTTCCATTCTCAGTGCCCGCCTTCCCATGCCTCCGGCCCGGGAGCTGTCCCAGGTTCAGGGCGACCAGTCGGTCCGGGTCCAGCTGGAAGAACTGGGCATGGCCCCGGAGCTGGCCGAGCTGCTGGATGACCACGAGCTGGAGCAGTGCCGGAAGGCTCAGATGGTTCTTCCCCTGGCCCCCGACCATCTGTATAATCAAAAGCACCTGGGCAGCTGGATCGACGGGAACGACGTGCTCTGCCCCATGGATGACGGCCTGTCCCGGCTGACCTGCTGGGCGGTGGTCCTGCCGGATCGACAGGTCCGCTACTACCAGTTCTTCCAGTGGACGGAAAAGCCCACCCTGTCCCTCCAGGAGAGCTTTACAGGTGATCTGGACTACCACCCCTGCGACAACTTCTCCGGCTGCCTGGCCTGGACCGAGGAGGGCCGGACCCTTTCCGTCCCCCTTGCCGTCCAATTGGGCGGCGGACAGACCCCCGAGGAGCTGCCCGCCTGGGCGCTGGAGTGGTACGACGGCGAACTGGCAGCCCTTGGCCACTTGAAGTATATCCCCTACGTCACCTTCTCCATGCCCCGGAAGGGGGAGGAAGTGCGGGGCTTCCTGGCCTGGACCGAGGACCGGAGCGGGGAGGAGCCCCAAGAGAAAGAATATTTCAAGATTATCCCCATCCTGCGCCACCAGAACAGCTGGCTTCTCTTCCCCTTCCAGCCTGTGACCAGCCTGGCCGCCACCCAAAGTCTCGGTGTGAATTCCCCCTTCCCCACCAGCTGCGCCTCCTTCAGCACCGCAGCGAAGGTCCCCTGGTGAGGCGCTGAAACGACCCGCTTTTCTTCGGCTGCGCGCCCCGAGAGAAGCGGGTCTTTTTTTGCCTCCGGTCTGGAAATTGAGAGAAAATTCTGTTACAATGGATATAAATTATTCTGCCGGCTTTACCGGCTTTGGAGGGATTGCCTATGCGAACGATTTCCGCCGCCGCCATCACCGATCTGGTGACCAAGCTGTGTATCCAGGCCAACACCAAGCTGCCCGACGACATCGTGGCGGCTCTGGACCGGGACCGGAAGGCCGAGCCCTGGCCCCTGGCCAAGGAGACCCTGAATCTGCTGTGGGACAACATGGAGCTGGCCGGAGTGAAGAATCTGCCCGTCTGTCAGGACACGGGAATGGCCTGCGTCTTTGTGGAACTGGGTCAGGAGGTGTACATCGACGGCAGCTTTGAGGAGGCCGTCCACCAGGGGGTCCGGAAGGGCTACGGCGAGGGCTACCTCCGCAAGTCCATCGTGGCCGACCCACTGCGGCGGGTGAACACCGAGGACAACACCCCCGCCGCCATCACCGTACGGCTGGTGCCTGGAGACGGGTGTACCATCACCGTGGCCCCCAAGGGCTTCGGCTCCGAGAACATGAGCCGCCTGGGGATGCTCAAGCCCGCCGACGGTGTGGAGGGCGTCAAAAAGTTCGTGGTTGAGACGGTGAAACTGGCCGGTCCCAACCCCTGTCCCCCTATTGTGCTGGGCGTCGGCATAGGCGGCTCCTTTGACAAGGTGGCCTATCTGGCCAAGCACGCCCTGCTCCGCCCCATCGACCAGCCCAATCCCGACCCCTTTTACGCCGATCTGGAGCGGGAGCTGCTGGAGGAGATCAACGCCCTGGGCATCGGCCCCCAGGGATTCGGAGGAAAAACCACCTGTCTGGGCCTGTCCATCGAGGCGGCCCCCACCCATGTGGCCAGCCTGCCTGTGGCCGTCAACGTCAGCTGCCACGTCACCCGCCGGGCAACCGGCATTTTGTAAGGAGGTCTTTTTTATGAACTGTCCATTCTGTCGCAAGCCTATGCAGGAGGGTTTCCTCCACAGCACCAATCAGATGTTTTTCTCCCTTCAGAACCGGACCCATTCGGTTCTGGTCCGCCCTCAGCAGGACGATCTGGTTCTGACTGGCAAGTGGACCTCCGGTGCGGTGGCCGCTCAGTTCTGCCCGGACTGTCAGCAGCTGGTGGTTTCCACTCAATTCTCGCAAGACGAAAAGGAGTGACCTCCATGCAATATAAGCTGACTACCCCCGTGACCCGGGAGGACCTGGCCCCGCTGAAGGCCGGGGACACGGTGTTGCTGTCCGGGGTGGTGTACACCGCCCGGGACACCGCCCACAAGCGGATGATGGAATTATTGGACGCCGGGAAACCGCTTCCCTTCCCCGTGGAGGGCTCCGCCGTCTACTACGTGGGCCCCACCCCGGAGCGCCCCGGCGAGATCATCGGCTCCGCCGGACCCACCACCAGCGGGCGGATGGACGCCTACTCCCCCAGGCTGCTGGACCTGGGCCAGTCCATCATGATCGGCAAGGGCGCCCGGAACCAGGCCGTCAAGGAGGCTGTGGTCCGGAACGGGGCGGTGTATCTGGCCGCCCTGGGGGGCGCGGGGGCTCTGATGGCCGCCAGCGTCCAGTCCCTGGAGGTCATCTGCTGGGAGGACCTGGGCTGTGAGGCAGTGCGCAGGCTGGAAGTAAAGGACTTCCCCCTCACCGTCATCCTGGACGCCCACGGGGGCGACCTGTACCAATTCGGTCCTGCCGCCTACCTGGCCAGCGGACACGTATAATTTGCTGACCCCGACCGCTTTCGCGGCCGGGGTTGACTTTTTCCAGCTTCTGTTATACAATACGTTTTGTCTCAAATAAGACAGTTTAAGAGGGGATGGTACTCCTGCCGCTGACACAAGAGGATTTCTTTCTGCTGGGCCGCTGTCCCCTGCTGCGGGGAGCCGACCAGGACCTGCTGCGCCGTGTGGCCGGGGCGGAGGGCGCCGGTCTGGTCCCTTTTTCCGCCGGGCAGGTGGTGTACAGTCCCCGGAATTTCCGCCGCTGCCTGGGTATCCTGCTGTCCGGCCAGTTTCAGGTCACCAAGGGGGAGCTGACCGTCAGCCGGCTGGAGCCCGGGGAACTCTTCGGCGCCGCCGCCCTGTACAGCGACGCCCCGGAGTTTGCCACCACCATCACGGCCCTGAAGCCCAGCCGCTGCCTGCTGCTGGACCAGGCATTGGTGGACCGTCTTCTGGAAAACGAGTCCCTGATCCGGGAAAACTACCTGCGCTATCTCACCGGCCGCATCCGCTTTCTGTCCGGACGGCTCCAGTCTCTGGCCCAGACCGGGGCCGAGGGCAAGCTGGCCCGATACCTGCTGGCCAACGGTCCCAGCGGCGAGCTTACCTGCTCCGCCACCGGTCTGGCCCAGCGCCTGGGCATCAGCCGCGCCTCCCTCTACCGGGCCTTCGACGCCCTGGAACAGGAGGGCCTCATCATCCGCCGAGGCAAGACTATCACCATCCCCAGTCTTCCCGCCCTGGAGGGCGTACTGTAAGCATTCCATTTGAAAGGACGATTTTGATGAAGAAGAAACTCTCTCTCCTGCTGTGTGCCGCCATGGTGCTGACCGCCCTGACCGGCTGCGGCCCCAAGAACGCCGGCTCCGCCACCTCCGGCAGCCAGTCCGGTTCCGCCTCCGAAAGCTCCTCCGCCAACGTCTCTCAGCCCGCCGGCGACCAAACCGCCGTAAACTTCATGGCTCTGTCCGGCCCCACCGGCGTGGGTGCCGCCTATCTGATGGAGGGCTACGGAGCGGACAATGCTCCCGCCGACAGCCCCCTCGTGCTGAATTCCACCGTGGTGGCCGATAACAAGGAAGTCACCGACGCCCTGGTCAACGGCACCGCCGACATCGCCGCCATCGCCACCAACGTGGCCGCCAATCTGACCTCCAAGACCAACGGCTCCATTCAGGTGCTGGCCGTCAACACCCTTGGTGTGCTGTACATCCTGGAGAAGGGCGACACCGTCCAGTCCATGGCCGATCTGGCAGGCAAGACCGTCTACGCCACCGGCCAGGGCGCCAATCCAGAGTACGTCCTCAACCACCTGCTCACCGAGAACGGTGTGAAGCCCGCGGACGTGGACATCCAGTGGATGACCCCCCAGGAGATCACCGCCCAGATGGCCTCCTCCGAGGCCGGTATCTGCATGCTCCCCGTCCCCGCCGCCACTGCCTTAATGATGAAGGATTCGGGTGTCCACGAGGCCCTGTCCCTGTCCGACGAGTGGGACAAGCTTGGCGAGGGCTCTCTGGCCATGGGCTGCATCGTGGCCCGCACCGAGTATATTGAGGAGAATCCTCAGGTTGTGGACGCCTTCCTGGATCTCTATGGCGATTCCATCTCCTTTATGTCCGACGAGAACAACCTGACGGACGCCGCGGCTCTGGTGGCTAAGTACCAGATCACCCCCAACGAGCAGATTGCCGCCAAGGCCATCCCCCAGTGCAACCTGACTCTCCTCACCGGCCAGGACATGAAGGACACTCTGGAGAGCTATTATCAGGTCCTGTTCCAGGCCGACCCCGCCTCCATCGGCGGCGCCATGCCCTACAACTCCTTCTACTATGGCGTGGAGTAAGGGACTGAAAAACTTCATCTTTTCTCTGCTGCCCCCGGCCTTTTGGCTGGGGGCTTGGCAGCTTGTGGCCCTCTTGGTGGATCACAGCGTCAACGGGCGGGGCAACGAGCTGCTTCTCCCCTACCCAGCCACTGTCCTGACCGCCCTAGTCCGGCTGGCGGGAGCCGCTCCCTTCTGGGGAACGGTCGCGTCCTCCCTGGGCCGCATCTTGGCGGGGATGATCGTCGGCACTCTGGCCGGCGCTGTCCTGGCCGTGCTGACCTGCGCCTTTCGCCTCTGCGACCGGCTGTTGTCCCCTGCCATCCGGGTGATCCGAGCCACCCCCGTGGCCTCCTTTATCCTGCTGATCCTGCTGTGGACCGACCGGAATTTCGTCCCCGCCATCATCGCCGGACTTATGGTCCTGCCCGTGGTGTGGGCCAACCTGGCCCGGGGCATCCGGGAGACCGATCCCCAGCTTCTGGAATTTTCCAGGGCTTACCGCTTTTCTCCTCCTAAGACTGTAAAGCTCATTTACCTGCCGTCTCTGCGGCCCTACTTTCTGTCCGCTGTCACCACCGCCATGGGACTGGCCTGGAAATCCGGGGTAGCCGCCGAGGTGCTGTGCATCCCAAAGGAGGCCATCGGCACCCAGATCTACAACTCCAAGCTCTATCTGGAGATCCCCGACCTGTTCGCCTGGACAGCGGTGGTGGTGGCCCTGTCCCTGATTTTGGAGCGACTCATCCGCGTGGTTTTGGACCGCTGGAAGGGAGGGTGGACTTTATGATCTCGGTAGAACACCTGGACCTGTCCTTTGGGGACAAGCAGATCTTCAAAGATTTCTCCCTGACCCTCCCCGACTATGGCGTCACCGCCCTCCGTGGGCCCTCCGGCTGCGGCAAGACCACCCTGCTCCGAGTGCTGGCCGGGCTGACTTGTCCACAATCGGGCCGGGTGGTGGGGATAAGGCCCCAGAACACCGCCTTCCTGTTCCAGGAGAACCGGCTTCTGCCCTGGCGGACGGTGGAACAGCACCTCACCGACGTGCTGCCGAGAGACCGGCGGAACGAAGCCCCCCGCTGGCTGGCCCTGGCCGAGCTGACCGGCGAGGAAAAGAGCTATCCCGCCGCCCTGTCCGGCGGCATGGGGCGGCGGCTGGCCCTGGCCCGGTGCCTGGCCCTGGGCGGCAGGCCGTATCTGCTGGACGAACCCTTCGCCGGGGTGGACCCCGCCCGGGCCGGACGCATCCTGGCCGGGCTGAAAACGCTGGACGCCCCCGTCCTCCTGGTCAGTCACGAGGAGTATATTCTCTCCCAAGCCGACCGCATCATTGACCTGGACGGCCCGCCCCTCAGAGTCCTGTAAAGGACAAAACCCCTGATCTTCCGACTACAAAGCGGAATATCAGGGGTTTTTATTTTATATTGTGATCACTCCACGCCGTCCCAGAGCTGGACAGCGCCCTGCTTCAAAGAGGCAGGTACGTCGATGAGCCGCTGGTTCTCGGAGCCCCGGAACCGGAGGGACAGGCTCTTTTTCTCCAAGACAAAGGGACCGTCCACCAGCACGTCCAGTTGCTCCAGCAGATCCCGGCTGTGATCGCCTACCTTGCCGGCGGCCAGGTTCTCGAAGAGGTAGCCGGAGTAGCACCACACATCCTTTTCCGGGAATTTTTCCCGGACCCGGCGGATCAGCTCCAGCACCGCCTCCTGGTTCTGGGGCTCGAAAGGCTCGCCGCCCAGGATGGACAGGCCGTGGATGTAATCCTTGTCCATGTGGCCCAGGATGGCCTGGATCTGCTCCTCCCCAAAGGGCTGGCCGTAGCAGAAGTCCCAGGTCTCCGGGTTAAAGCACTCCTTGCAGTGGTGGGTGCAGCCGGACACGAAGATAGAGACCCGGACTCCCGGACCGTTGGCCACGTCAATGGGTCGGATGTCGGCGTAGTTCATACCGGTACCTCCTTGTGTAAATAGTTGTGGATTCTTTTTCTTGAAAGAAAAAGAATCAAAAAGAACTTTGCGCAAAACTTCGTTTTGCTTCCACATCTTATCAAAGAGAATCTGAAAAACTGAGGGCCTCCGAACCGGAGGCCCCAGCATAAGGTTCTTTGTCTGACTTTCTTTCAAGAAAGTCAGCGGGGCATGGGGCGGAGCCCCATCCACAACTTACAGATGCAGAACCCGGGACTTGATCTCCTTCGTCTTGCCCACGTTCCAATAGTTCTCACCCAAATAGCCGCAGGTGCGGCGGGTGACGTTCATCTTGGCGCGGTCGGTGTTGTGGCACACCGGGCACTCCCACTGGTCCTCGTCGTTGAGGACGATCTCGCCGTCGTAGCCACAGACCTGGCAGTAGTCGCTCTTGGTGTTGAACTCAGCGTACTGGATGTTGTCGTAGATGAAGCGGACCACGGACTTCAGGGCCTCCAGGTTGTGGCGCATATTGGGGATCTCCACATAGGAGATGCAGCCGCCGGTGGAGATCTTCTGGAACTGGCTCTCGAAGGTGAACTTCTCGAAGGCATCGATGTGCTCCCGCACGTCCACATGATAACTGTTGGTATAATAGCCCTTGTCGGTTACATCGGGGATGGTGCCGAAGCGCTCCTTGTCGATGCGGGCGAAGCGGTAGCACAGGGACTCGGCGGGGGTGCCGTAGAGGGCGAAACCGATGTTAGTCTCCTTTTTCCAGTCATCGCAGGCCTTCTGGAGCCGCTTCATGACCTTCTGGGCAAACTCAGTACCCCCGGGCTGGGTGTGGGAGCAGCCCTTGACCAGCTTGGTCACTTCGTACAGGCCGATGTAGCCCAGGGAGATGGAGGAATAGCCGCCGTAGAGCAGGGGCTCAATGGGAGCGCCCTTGGGCAGGCGGGCGATGGCGCCGTACTGCCAGTGGATGGGGCTGGAGTCGGAGTGGACATTTTTCAGGGCCTCGTGGCGGCACATGAGGGCCTCAAAGCACAGGTCCAGCCGCTCCTCCAGAATCTCCCAGAACTTCGCCTCGTCGCCCCGGGCCAGAATACCGATCTGGGGCAGGTTCAGAGAGACCACGCCCTGGTTGAA
>Ga0129309_1001095_pt1 | contig 15504 bp, 9 predicted proteins | sample L1105metagenome_FD_94439 | JGI IMG/M metagenome (GOLD analysis project Ga0129309, IMG submission 94439) | Ring-tailed lemur group fecal microbial communities from Wisconsin, USA - L1105 metagenome | ecosystem: Host-associated > Mammals > Digestive system > Large intestine > Fecal | place: USA...
CCTTTGACAGATAAGCGAGGTCACCGCTGTCGAGGCGGATACCGTAGGATTTGGAATGAATGCCGGCATCGCGCATCTCACGAAAAACGCGGATCGCATTTGGTACACCGGAATTCAAGGTATCATAAGTGTCAACCAGCAGGGTACAGGAATCCGGGTACATTTTTGCATAAGTTTTAAAGGCGGTGTATTCATCTTTAAAGCTCATGATCCAGCTGTGTGCATGGGTTCCGAGTACCGGTACGTCGAAGAGTTGTCCGGTCAGTACATTGGAAGTACCGACACAGCCTCCGATGACAGCCGCACGTGCGCCAAGAGTGCCGGCATCCGGTCCCTGTGCACGCCGCAGTCCGAATTCCATAACGCCATCGCCATTTGCCGCATAGCATACGCGGGAAGCTTTTGTTGCGATCAGACTCTGATGATTGATAATATTCAGGATCGCCGTCTCCACAAGCTGTGCTTCCATGATCGGTGCAATGACCTTTAACAGGGGTTCCTTCGGGAATACGACGGTTCCTTCCGGAATGGCATAGATATCGCCCGTAAAATGATATCCGGCCAGATATTCGAGGAAATCTTCGTCGAAGATACCAAGTCCCCGCAAATAGTCAATGTCATCATAAGAAAAGGATAGATTCTTAATATAATCAATGACCTGTTCGAGTCCGCAGACGATCGCATAACCGCTTCCGGAAGGATTTTTGCGGTAAAAAACGTCGAAAATGACGGATTCATTTTCGCCGGATTTATAGTATCCCTGCATCATTGTCAGTTCATATAAATCAGTTAATAATGTCAGATTTTGTGCAACCATGTGATTTGTTCTCCTACCTGTTAATCTTCATATCCGTTTGGATTATTGCTCTGCCATCTCCAGGAGTCTGCACACATCTCTTCGATTCCTTTTTCGGCAACCCAGCCAAGTTCTTCTTTTGCTTTGGAAGCATCACAGTAGCATGTTGCAATGTCACCGGCACGACGCTCTTTGATCTGATATGGCAGTGTCTTTCCGCATGCTTTTTCATATGCATGCAAGACATCTAATACACTGTAACCATTGCCGGTACCCAGATTATAGATGCTGACACCGGAATTCGGAGCGAGTTTTTTCAATGCTTTTACATGTCCTTTTGCGAGGTCGACAACATGAATATAGTCGCGGACACCGGTTCCATCCGGAGTATCGTAATCATCACCGAATACACCTAACCGTTCCAGCTTGCCGACAGCAACCTGTGCAATGTATGGAACGAGGTTGTTCGGAATTCCTTTTGGATCTTCGCCGATCAGACCGCTTTCGTGTGCTCCGATCGGATTAAAGTAGCGGAGCAATACGACATTCCATTCGTGGTCAGCTACCCAGAGATCGGTTAAGATCTGCTCCAGCATGCCTTTTGTCTGACCATATGGATTGGTGATCTTTCCTTTTGGGCATTCTTCCGTGATCGGAATAAATGCAGGATCGCCATAGACTGTGGCAGAAGAACTGAAGATGATGTTCTTTACGCCATGGGATCTCATAACATCACATAAGACGAGCGTTCCCGTGATATTGTTGTGATAGTACTCTAATGGCTTTGCTACGGATTCTCCAACTGCTTTTAATCCGGCAAAGTTGATAACAGAATCAATCTCTTCTTTGTCAAAAACATCGGATAATGCTGCCTTATCTAAGATATCAACTTCATAGAAAGCGACAGACTTTCCTGTGATCTGCTCTACACGATCAATTGCTTTTTTGCTGGAATTGCTTAAGTTATCAACAACGACTACATCATAACCGGAATTTAAAAGCTCTACGCAGGTGTGACTGCCGATATAACCTGCTCCGCCTGTAACTAAAATTGCCATATGATAATCCTCCTTTAGTACTTGTCAATTTTACATTCTCTATTATTATACACCAATTCTTTTATGAGTTCCATTGACTTATTTGTTTTTTTCTCCTATTATGTAACTATTCACTTTAATAGAATATTTTACTTATATTATATATATAGGAAAGAACGATATTCAAAAACGGAGGAAATAAATCATGGAAAAGGAACATGAAAAGACACACAAGTTTGTGAAAAACAGTAAGTATCTGACAGTATCCATTTATGCTCTGGGCGTGATTCTGTTTGGATGCATTATTTTCCGTTTAATTTATAACTGGACGAGAACGGTAGCATTTATCCATCACCTGATGGGAGTGCTTTCCCCGTTTTTGGCCGGACTTTTAATCGCGTATATGATCAGTCCGCTGATAAACTGTTTTTACGAAAAGCTTTTTCTCGAACGGTTGAAGATGAAAAAGAAAGGAATTGCGAAAATGATATCAGTCTTCCTTTCTTATGCAATTGTAATGGGGCTGTTGGCAGTCTGTATGAATTCAGTAATACCGCAGCTGATCGAAAGTGTAGCGGAACTTACGACATCTATTCCGGATATCTATAATACGATTATGGACAGAGTGACGAATCTGACGAAAAACGGACAGAATATGAATACCCCGGGATTGATCAATGTCCTGATCAATCAGAATATGCCAAAAGCATATAGTTATCTGGAAAACTTTATGGGAAAATCCCTGCCGATGCTGTATGATTTTTCTATGCAGGCGATTAAAGGGGTCGTAAACCTGTTTATTGCGTTGATTATTTCAATTTATCTCAGTTTCGACAAGAATATTTTACTGCTTGCTTTCAAAAAGCTGATCTATGCGGTGCTTCCCGTAAAAGAGGCGAACAGCCTGACAAAAACATTTCGTGAGTGTAATCAGATTTTTTCCAATTATCTGGTTGGAAAAGCTGTCGATTCGATCATCATTGGAATCTTATGTTTTGTTATTATGTCGATCTTAAAGCTTCCATTGACTGTTCTGATCAGCATTATTGTCGGCATCACGAATATGATACCGTATTTTGGACCGTTTATCGGAGCAATTCCCGGCGTGTTTTTGATCGCTCTGCTGTCCCCGTTTGGAGCAGTGAAGTTTGCGATCATGATCTTTTTGATCCAGCAGTTTGACGGATATATCCTCGGACCGAGAATTCTTGGAGGCTCGACCGGTGTCCGCCCGATTACGATTTTATTTGCAGTATTGGTCGGTGGCGCATATTTTGGGGCACTCGGCATGTTCCTGGGCGTACCGGTTGTGGTAGTGGTGCAGCATCTGATCGCACAGTGGATGGATCGAAGACTGGAAGAAAAAGATATTTTGGTAGAATTGTCTGAAGAGCGAAAAGAATAACGATTGAAGTGGGTGTTTTACCCGGATTATTCATTGACACTTCGAATTTTCATTATTATAATAGTAACTTGAATCAGAAGATCATTTACTTAAAAGGAGAAGAGACATGAGTTTTGAAATGACGAATGAAAGTTATGCGGTCGGCATTGATATTGGCTCGACTACGGTGAAAGTCATTGTCATGGATGCGCAGGATCATATCATTTACGCCCAATATCAGCGGCATTATGCTGATATTAAGAAGACGGTGTTATCGATGCTGAGAGAATTCTCTGAAGAAAAAGGCGATGTGAACTGTACGATTGCGGTTACCGGAAGCGGAGGGTTAAGCCTTGCAAAATCAATTCAGATTGAATTTGTTCAGGAAGTGATCGCGGTAACGACAGCAATTAAGCGTGTCGTACCGAATGCGGATGTCGCCGTGGAATTGGGCGGAGAAGATGCAAAAATTATTTATTTTAAAAATGGAATTGACCAGCGTATGAACGGGATCTGTGCCGGCGGAACAGGAGCGTTCATCGATCAGATGGCATCCCTGCTTCAGACGGATGCTTCCGGATTGAATGAATACGCAAAATCATATAAAGAGATTTACCCGATCGCAGCACGCTGCGGGGTATTTGCAAAGACGGATATACAGCCATTGATCAACGACGGAGCGTCGAAAGAGGATCTGGCGGCAAGTATTTTTCAGGCAGTCGTCAATCAGACGATCAGTGGTCTTGCATGCGGACGCAAGATCTGCGGCAATGTCGTATTCCTTGGAGGCCCGCTTTATTTTCTGCCGGAACTCGGAAAGGCTTTTGTGCGGACTTTGGAATTAAAACCGGAAGAAGCACATTTTCCGGAGAATGCACATTTATTTGCGGCACAGGGAACAGCAGTCTACAGCCGCAGATCAGAAAGATGCAGTTTGAGTGAGATCGTGCAGAGAGTGGAAGCACTCGACCGGGTGACGTCCGAAAGCCATCGTCTGGATCCGCTCTTTCGGGATCGTGAGGATTATGATGCTTTTCTGGAACGTCAGAATCAGTATCAGGTACATATTGGAAGATTAGATCATTATAAAGGGAACTGCTATCTGGGAATTGATGCAGGATCGACGACGACGAAACTTGCTCTGGTTTCTGAGGAAGGAGAACTTTTGTACAGTTTCTATAGCAGCAATAAAGGTGATCCGATTGCAGTTACGAAAGAAGCGTTTCGCGAGATCAAGAAGAAACTGCACCCGGAAGCAAAGATTGTCTATTCCTGTTCCACCGGATATGGAGAATCCCTGTTAAAGGATGCTTATAATCTGGACGAGGGAGAGGTTGAGACGATCGCGCATTATTATGCGGCACGATTTTTTGAACCGGATGTCGATTGTATCCTGGATATTGGCGGTCAGGATATGAAGTGCATCAAAATCCGGGATGGCAGTGTCGATACGGTCATCTTAAATGAAGCATGTTCCTCAGGATGCGGTTCCTTTATTGAGAACTTTGCCAATTCGCTTGGATACTCGGCAGAGGAGTTTGCAAAGGAAGCAGTGAAAGCGGCACATCCGGTGGATTTGGGAACACGATGCACGGTATTCATGAATTCGAATGTAAAGCAGGCACAGAAAGAAGGAGCACCGGTTGCAGATATTGCAGCAGGACTTGCATATTCGGTAATCAAGAATGCATTGTTTAAGGTAATCAAACTGACGGATGCATCCTCTCTTGGGAAGAATGTTGTTGTTCAGGGCGGAACATTTTATAACAATGCGGTTTTGAGGAGTTTTGAACTCATCTCCGGGAGGGAAGCAATCCGACCGAATATTTCCGGTTTAATGGGTGCGTTTGGAGCAGCATTGATCGCGAGAGAGCGGTATGAAGGACAGGAATCTTCGATGTTGTCTCTGGATGAGATCTTGATATTGTCCTATCGGACGAAGATGGCACATTGTCAGGGATGCCAGAACCATTGCCGTCTGACGGTGAATCTGTTTTCCGGCGGAAGAAGACATATATCGGGCAATCGCTGTGAAAAGGGAATTCAGTCGCAGCATAAAGTAAATCAGGCACCGAACCTGTTTGAATATAAGAAAAAACGGATGTTCCAATATCCGCCGTTGAAAAGGGAAAAAGCATACCGTGGAACAATCGGTATTCCGCGTGTATTGAATATGTATGAGAACTATCCGTTCTGGGCGGTATTTTTCAGGAAATTAGGATTTCGTGTCATTTTGTCCCCATTTTCTGATCGGAATATCTTCCAGCTTGGCATGGATTCGATTCCAAGCGAATCCGAATGTTATCCGGCAAAGCTGGCACATGGACATATCGAGTGGCTGATTAAAAAAGGTGTTGATACGATCTTCTATCCGTGTGTCTTTTATGAGAGAAATGAAAATAAAGCGGCACAGAATCACTATAACTGTCCGATGGTCATTTCTTATCCGGAAAATATTAAAAACAATGTAGAAAATCTGAAAACAAACAATGTACGGTTCCTGAATCCTTTTATGGCATTTACCGATGAAAATGTTCTGGGCAAACGCCTTGCAGAGATCATGAAAGAGGAATTTTCCATCGATAAAAAAGAGGTACTGGCAGCGGTTCATTCCGGATGGAAGGAGCTTTTGCACTGCAAGAGTGACATTTTGGAAGAAGGCAAGAAGACGCTGAAGTGGATGGAAGAGCATGATGGACATGGAATTGTGCTGGCAGGACGCCCATATCATCTGGATCCGGAAATCAATCATGGAATTCCGGAGATGATCCAGAGCTTTGGATTTGCCGTGCTGACAGAGGACAGCGTGTCGGGACTTTCGACTTCGCATCATAAGATGCGTGCAACAAACCAGTGGATGTATCATTCTCGTCTCTATGCGGCGAGTGAGTACGTTGCTGAGCGGGATGATCTGGATCTGATCCAGCTCAACTCATTTGGCTGCGGTGTTGATGCGGTTACTGCTGATCAGGTGCAGGATCTGCTGACACAGGCCGGCAAGCTCTATACGTTGTTGAAGATCGATGAAGTAAATAACTTAGGCGCTGCGAAGATTCGCGTGCGTTCGCTGATCGCGGCTTTGAAACTGCGTCAGAAGATTGTTTCCGAACGCAAGCAGGAGATCAAAGATTACGAGCGTGTAGAATATACGAAAGACATGCAGAAAGAAGGGTACACGATTCTCTGTACGCAGATGGCACCGCTGCATTTTGATTTCTTAGCGGCTGCAATGCAAAGCTGCGGCTATCGTGTCAAAATGATGACGAATGAAAGCCAGAATGTACTCGATATGGGATTGAAATACGTCAATAACGATGCATGTTATCCGGCATTGATTGTGACCGGCCAGATTATGGATGCGGTATTATCCGGAGAATATGATGTTGATAAACTTGCAGTACTTATGGTGCAGACCGGAGGAGGATGCCGTGCGTCGAATTATGTCGGCTTTATCCGCAAAGCATTAAAGGAAGCCGGTTATCCGCAGATTCCGGTGATCTCACTGAACGCGAACGGCATGGAAAAGAACGAAGGATTCAAGTACTCTTTTAAAATGCTTTCCAAATGCCTGCAGGCAATCGTATATGGTGATATTTTTATGCGCGTGATCTACCGGATCCGTCCGTATGAAGTGGAAAAAGGGTCAACGAACCGTTTATATGAGAAATGGAAAAAGGTCTGCATCGATGATATTTTAAAATCTTCGGTCAATATGCAGAAATTTTATAAAAATTGTGAAGGAATTATTCGGGATTTTGACAATCTTCCGATTGATGAATCGATTATCAAACCAAAAGTCGGAATTGTCGGAGAAGTACTCGTAAAGTTTATGCCGATTGCTAATAATCATCTGGTGGATTTACTGGAAGAGGAAGGTATGGAAGTTGTTATGCCGGATCTGGTTGAATTTCTGGAGTATTGTTTCTGGAATGCGATTTATCGGGAACGCTACCTGGGAGGTTCAAAGACGGGATCTTATATGGCAAAGGCGGCAATTTCATTCATGGATGGAATGCGCAGGAGAATTTTTCATGCTTTGGACAAGAGCAAGCATTTCGAAAAGCCGGCAGAGCTTTCTGAGATGAGAAAAGATGCATCATCAATCCTGCAGATTGGAAATCAATGTGGAGAAGGATGGTTCCTTCCGGGAGAAATTATCGATCTTATCAAAAATCGTGTTGATAATATCGTATGTATCCAGCCTTTTGGATGTCTTCCAAATCATATTGTGGGAAAAGGAATTATTAAAAAGGCAAAAGAACTTTATCCGCAGGCGAATATTGTAGCAATTGATTATGATCCGAGTGCGAGCAAGGTGAATCAATTGAATCGAATCAAATTGATGCTGGAAAATGCAAAAGCGAAACTGGAAGGTGAAGCAGAGGCAGAACCGACCTTAGAGTAAAAGGGGGAAATTATGAATCAAAAGTTAATTACATTTGTTGTTCCGTGCTATAATTCACAGGAATATATGGATATCTGTGTGGAAAGCCTGTTAAAAGGCGGCGATCGGGTTGAAATTCTGATCGTCAATGATGGTTCAACAGACCGTACCGGTGAGATTGCAGCAGAATATGAGAAAAAATATCCGAACATTGTCCGTGTGCTGACGCAGGAAAATGGTGGTCATGGAGAAGGAATCAACCATGGACTGCGTGAGTCATCCGGTATCTATTTTAAAGTTGTAGATTCGGATGACTGGCTGGATGAGGAGGCACTTCCGAAAGTGCTTCGCCGGTTAGAATTGTGTGAAAGGCGCGGCGGAATCGATCTGATGATCTGCAATTATATCTATGATCACAAAGATGAACCGAAGCTGAACCGCACGATCAAATACCGAAATGTATTTCCGCAGAATGGAATTTTTGGCTGGAACGATACCAAGCCGTTTTTACCGTGGCAGTATCTGACTCTGCATTCCTGCATTTATCGTACGCAGGTGTTGATCGACAGTAATATTGAACTGCCGAAGCATACATTTTATGAGGATAATTTATTCGTCTACAAACCTCTGACTTATGTGAAGCGGATGTGTTATATGGATGCAGACCTGTATCATTACCTGATCGGACGGGAAGACCAGTCCGTGTCGGAAGAAACTCTGAAAAAGAAGTGCTCTCACCAGATTTTAGTATCAAAAGAAATTTTTAAGGCACATCGTATTTCGGAAGTAAAAAAAGAGAACCCAAAACTTGGAAGATATCTCTATCATGAACTTGTCTTCATGATGGCGATCGCAACGGCATTTACCCGCCTGAACAGGACGGATGAGGCCGAAGAGCTTATAAAAGAGATGTGGCAGGATGTGGCAGAATATGATAAAAAGCTCGCACGAAGAGTGCATCGGGCATCCATTGCCGCATTTGTAAATCTTCCGGGGAAAGCAGGAAGAGATCTTGGATTATTCCTGTACCGCATGTGTCATAAAGTGGTCGCTTTTAATTAATAGAAAAACTCTCTTTCTCAGCCTGTGCATCAGGATATAAGAATCACACATGCAGTTTGAATGTTACGTAAAGTCCGATCCAAACGCGCTGTGCTTGAACAGTGGATCGGACTTGGAGGACAGACGGAACACTTCTTCCTCGCATAAAAAATCGGACGAGCATGAAAGTAAACTTTCCCTTCGTCCAATTTTTATGCGGGAGCATCCATCTGGCGATGTCTGCCAGTGTTCCTGTTCACAGAATTCAAACAGCAGGTTATTCTAATATCCCATATCTTTGTCGAAGACCACAGACTGAGATTAGACGGCAGAAAACTTCTTCGCATGTGACCTTTGTGCAGAGCATTCGAACAACCTGCGATTCAGCTTCTATGCACCAAAATGCCCACATACGGCGAAGCCGGATGTTTCCCACGAATCATGCAGATGAAAAGCTTGTTTTTCAATCTGCATGTTGTGGGAAAGAAGGGGGCATTTTGTCTGGTTCCAGGTCCGCCTAACCGTTCAAACGCAGTGCGTTTTAGGCGGACTCTGCGTAAAAGATGAATCGCTTTGGTTGTTCCATGCCTCTGTCACACGTCACAAAGAAGAAGTTTCTCTGCCCCCTACTCCGTAATATGAATCTCGTCTTCTTTTGCAAAGACAGAAGAGAATTGTTTCATTCCAAATCGTTTGACGAATACCGGACATTTGCAAAGGAACAAAAAGTATGGGTTGACTTTTTCTCCATATAAGCCCTCAAAGTTCCCCTGTCCTTTGGCGATTACGACATCGGCATTTAAAATGATCTTTCGTGCTTCTTCAGAAATATCGCCGATATGTGTTCCGGGCATTGCAATTCCGCTGCCGATGCAGTCAACCAGTTCCGTCAGGCCAATTTCCTTGGCATCGTCGAGCGTCGCATCGTTAATGACCGGTTTTCCACGGAGAACTGCCGTAATATGCAAGTTTGGATAAAGTTCTTTCAAAATCTTAATAAACAATTTGTCCATAACGACTTCACCGCAGTTGTCGGTCAGATAAGCCAGTTCTGATGCATGTGCCAGATCATGTTTAAACTGTGCCAGCTCTGTCTCGGAAACGGTTTCTGTCTGTGCTTTTTGGAGCAGATCTTCTAAAATTGTGTCATCTACTTTGATTCCAACTCCAAAATCAATAAAATTGCCTGCACAGACATATTTGATACAGGACGCGATCAGATCGTCTGATGCACGGATATTTTCTTCGATAATTGACTCTTTTGAAAGCATGTACTGGTTGTATTTGTGTTTGATCGGGGCATAATCGATCATAGGTTCAAAATAGCGGGCGTAGATCTCGTCAATCTTCATACTGAGCCACGGTGCAGAAGCGGTCTGCCCATGGTCATATAATAATTTTAACACTTCCCGCAGATATTCTTTTTTCTTTTCCTCGTCTTTCAATGGACGAATGGTTGTCTCCTGCTTGTTGAGCAGACAGGAAAAGCACATGGAATTTGCTTGCATGATAAATCCTCTACTTTCTTAGAATACGTATTGAGTTAATAATACAGATTACAGCAACTCCGGTATCCGCGAATACAGCCATCCACATGGATGCAATTCCCAAAAGCCCCAAAATTAACACGAGTGCTTTAACGACAAGTGCAAATACAATGTTTTGTGTTGCAATGCGATTGGTGATCTTCGCAATGCGGATTGCTTCCGGGATTGCCGATAGCCGGGAAGTCATAAATACAACATCGGCTGCTTCAATTGCAGCATCTGCACCGCTTCCCATCGCAGCACCACAGTCTGCACCTGCCAGAACAGGAGCATCGTTGATTCCGTCGCCGACAAACATAACGGAACCGTATTTTTCGCGAAGTTTCTGTAATACATTCAGTTTATCATCCGGAAGCAATTTTGAAAAGTATTCTGTGATGCCTGTTTTTTCTGCAATGGCTTTCGCACTGTCTTCAGAGTCGCCTGTGAGCATCACTGTACGAACGGTTTGATTCAACTTTTCAATAGACTCTTTGCTGTCCTGTTTGATCGTGTCGGAAATCAATAACCGGCCGGCATAGGTGTGATCGATGGCAATCAGAATTTCGGTGCCGTAATCCGCTTTTTCGTTTGGAAGAGGAACTGCGAATTTATCCATTAATTTTTTATTTCCGCACAGGATATCAGAATGACCGATCACTGCTTTTATGCCGTGTCCGGCAATTTCTTCAATTCCGGAAGCTTCCGGCAGTGTAATGCCTCTTTCTTCGGCAGCTGACAAAATGCTTTTTGCGATCGGATGCGTGGAATTCTGTTCACAGGCAGCAGCATAAGCAAGTAATTCATTCTCAGATCCATTGCCGTTGGTCAGGATGGATTGAAGCACGAAATTGCCTTCCGTGATCGTTCCGGTTTTGTCCATAACGACCGCTTTGACATCTTTTAATACTTCAAGTGCGATTCCGCCTTTAAACAGAATTCCCTTTTTCGAACCAAGTCCGATACCGGAGAAGAAGGACAGCGGCACGCTTAAAACGAGAGCACATGGGCAGCTGATAACCAGGAATGTGCAGGCAGTATAAATCCAATGATTCCATTCGCCGGTGATCAGGGATGGGATGATTGCCGTCGCAAGAGCAACTGCAACAACAAATGGCGTATATACACGAGAAAATCTTGTAATAAAACGTTCCATCTGTGGTTTGCTTGCGGCTGCATTTTCCATCGATTCCATAATACGCGTTACCATGGATTCTTCTAAACTGTTGGTAACTTTTAGTTTTATAACACCGGTCTGGTTCAGGCATCCGGACAGAATTTCGTCTCCTTCTTTAACGGTAACAGGGACAGGTTCACCGGTCAGTGCGGAAGTGTCGAGCTGTGTTGTTCCTTCGATGATCACTCCGTCTAAAGGAACGCGGTCACCTGGCCGTACCATAATAATGGTACCTTGCGTAACATCTTCGGCAGGAATCTCGTGCGTGTGATCTCCATGTACCTGAATGACGGTTTCCGGACGCATGTTCACGGTCTCCATGATGGAAGCACGGCTCTTTTCGACTGCATAATCTTCAAATGCTTCGCCAATCCGGTAAAATAAGATGACACCCAATGCTTCCGGATATTCGCCGATCAACAGAGCGCCGATCGTCGCAATGGACATCAGAAAGTTTTCATCAAAAATCTGTCCTTTGCCAATGTTGTGGACTGCAGAAATAATAATATCTTTTGCAAGGAAGAGATAGGCTGCCAGATAGATGATCAGAGTAGTATTCTCATCCGAAATAAATTGTCCGGCAACATAGGCGATAACGGCTAAAACAATTCCGGCAGCGAGGCGATAGAGTTCCTTTGTCCGGGGTTTTTCATGGCCATGTTCTGCCGTTGTCATCTGTGCGGCTTTTTGTGTTTCATCATGTGAGTGATGATGTTCGTGTCCGTGATCAGCGTGTTCATCGTGGTGATGTTCATGTCCGCAGTCACAGTGTTCATCGTGGTGATGGTGATGTTCATGCCCTTGGCCACAGTCCTCATCGTGGTGATGTTCATGCCCGCAGTCACAATGTTCATGATGGTGATGATCATGATCATGGTGTTCCTCGGATTCTGACGAATGAGAATCTCTTGGCGTGATGATTACTTCACTTTCGATTGAGGAACAGATCTGCTGAATGTCCTCCAGATGGCTGTCGGGATCTTCAGCGGTTATGATCAGCAGCTTTGTTGGATAGGAAATGACTGCTTCGTCAATGCCGTCTAATTTGTTGATCTTATCTTCCATTTTGGCGGCACAGTGTGCACATCCCAGATTTTTTAATGTGTATTTCTTCTTCATATTCATACCTCCTCAGTGATTATGGTATCGATCATTTTGTGTACCATATGTCCCGCCGGTGAGTTAGAGAGTGTATAATGAACTTCCTTGCCCTGTCTGCGGAACGTAATGATTCCTAATTGTTTTAAAGAGCGCAGGTGATGCGATACGGCAGGAGAACTCATATCGATCGCGGAAGCGATATCGCAGACGCAGACTTCGTTGTGGCATAAAAGCCATAAGATCTTTAACCGTGTGCTGTCGCTTAACAGACTGAACAGATCAGCGGCTTCGATAAAATTCTCATCTTCCGGAAGATCATGTCGGATTGTCTCTATATTCTGATGTTCGTGCTGCCCGTCACAAATTGGGAGTGAATCAGTTGTTTTATAATTGCTCATAGGAATACCTCCGTTATTATGTAAATGATTAAATAATTAAAATATTAAATGAATGTTTAATTGATACTCTTATCATAGAACAAAAATACAATTAAGTCAATACTTAATATAAAATAAAATCATAAGGAATTCTGTCATAAATGAAAATAAATAAAAATATATATTGCAATAAATGAAAACATATGATAATATTAAAGTGTCAAATGAAAGAAAGTAAAAATGGAGTGGCAAAGATGTTTGCAGAAGAAAGAAGAGAACAGATCATATCCTATTTGCGGGCGAATCAAAGAGCCGATATTCATGAATTAATTGATAAGTTCTGCGTTTCAGGAGCTACGATCCGTGCGGATTTGCGAGATCTGGAAAGCCAGGGATTCATTAAAAGAACTCATGGAGGTGCGATTTATCGGGAAGATATGTTATCTGACCAGGATGGAATTGCATCGAGAGATGCTTTTGAATCGGAAAAAGAAGCAATTGCTCTTGAGGCAGCGAAGCTTATTCAGGATGGCGAGACGATTATCTTAGATGCAGGAACCACTTCTATGCATTTGGCAAGACAGTTGAAAGACCGGACTGATCTGACAATTGTGACAAATGATATTGCGGTGGCTGGAGAGATTTATCAGTGCCGAAATATAACAATCATATTTTGTGGTGGAGTGATGCGCCCGATGTATGGATGTACAGCCGGAGCAGGAACAGCGGCGTTTATACAGGGGATATCCGTGGACAGAGCTTTTATCTCCCCAAATGCTCTATCGGTATCCCGGGGTGCATTCACCACGAACTTTGATCTGGCAGAAACCAAGCAGACATTTATGAATGTGTCTGAGAAGAAATATATGCTCTGCACGAGCAACAAGATTGGGAAAAAAGCATTGTGTCAGGTTGCTTCAGTGGAGGCATTTGATGCGATATTTACGGATGTTCATATTCGCTCCCTCGATCGTGAAGCATTGGAAAGTACCGATGTTCCACTGTATATTTGTGAAAAAGAGTAGAAGAAGAGAAACAGGTTGACAGACTTGTTTCTCTTCTTCTATTATAATGTTATAACAATATAACAAATAAAGCGGAGCAGAATATTATGAACAGATTAGATACATCGAAAGGGGCAATATCTCTTTATTTACAGATTGCCGAGATTTTAAAAGAAAAAATTATAAAAGAAGAATATGCATATGGAGAGTATATACCGAGTGAAAAAGAACTGGAAAAACTTTACGGAGTCAGCAGAATTACTGCCAGACAGGCGATTCAGGAACTTGAAAAAGATCATCTGGTGGAAAGAGCCAGAGGAAAAGGTACGATGGTAATTTACCGGCCGCATATTAATGAGAATTTGGATGCAATCCGTTCATTTACAGATGAGATGATAGAACAGGGTTTGCGTCCGGGATCAAAAGATGAAAAGGTTTCCGTCGTTGAAGCGGAAGAGTGGATCGCATCGATTTTCCACATTCATATGGGTGCACCTCTTTATTATGTAGAGCGTGTAAGAACGGGGAATGAAAAAGAAATTGTATATTTTGAATCTTATTATACGATGGATGCAGAATTGCCTTTGGATCCGGCTATGTATCACAACGGTGTCTATTGTTTACTAAAACAAAAAGGAATTTTACCGCACATGGTAGAAGAACAGTTTGATTGTCTGATGCCGATGGAAAAGATACGCGAGAAGTTAAATACGCAGCCGGATATGCCGGTGTTGCGCAGAAGACGAATTGCCTATGACAAGAAGGGAAAAGTGATCGAGTATGTTACCGGATATTATCGGTCAGACTGCTATAGTTATCAAATTCGAATGGGAGGTTAAATCTCATTCGAATGGAAATAAATGTTATGACATTATATCAATAGCAAGCGGGTATTGATATGCAGCAATCGCGATCTATAAGCAGTTTCAGGATAACAAGGATATGTTTGATTTTGTTGTCAATTCGCAGGAATATCCGGATTTGTGGAAAGCATATCGACCATAGGAGGAAAGAATGAGAAAATATGATTTATACCCGGAAATAAAAATTGATCAGTATCATGCGGCTTACGCAGGCTACGAAAGCATTGCGGCAGCATTAAAAGAAGCACTTGGAACAGGCAAAAAAACGCTGGTTATCGAAACTTATATCGGCATTCGAAACGAAGAAATCAGGGAATTTCTTGTAGATCCGCTGCAGCCGGAGCAGATTATTTTTGCAGATGAACTGGCACACGATGGAAGCCGGATCACGGAAATGATTGAAAGGGATCTGACGGATGACCGCGTCTTTGGAGTCCTTACTCATTATGATTTAAAGGATTTTTACCCGAAAGAAGCACTGGAAGAAGCACAAAAAGCAGTGGAAGCAGCCGAAGGTCTGACTGTCGTCTATGGAACAGGAGCTTCTCTTGTGACAGAAGGGGATGTTCTCGTGTATGCGGATCTTGCAAGGTGGGAGGCACAGCTTCGGCTTCGCACACAGGGGAATAACTGGAAAATAGAAAATCAGGATGAAGATATGCTGAAAAAATATAAAAGAGGTTATTTCTTTGAATGGAGAATCTGTGATAAACAAAAGCAGAAACTTCATAAGAGAATAGATTTTCTTCTTGATACGCACAAAGCCGGAAATCCGAATATGGTCTCGGAAACAGATTACCGATATGGTTTATCG
>Ga0129309_1001096_pt1 | contig 15496 bp, 13 predicted proteins | sample L1105metagenome_FD_94439 | JGI IMG/M metagenome (GOLD analysis project Ga0129309, IMG submission 94439) | Ring-tailed lemur group fecal microbial communities from Wisconsin, USA - L1105 metagenome | ecosystem: Host-associated > Mammals > Digestive system > Large intestine > Fecal | place: USA...
GGAATAGATGCAATTGCTCATCAAAGTGCTTTAAGCAATCATGGCAGAACTGTAGCAGTTTTAGGAAGCGGGATAGATTATTGTTATCCAAAATCAAATATTCATATTTATAACGAACTTAAAGAAAAACAGTTATTAGTTAGTGAATATCCAAATGACATAGCTCCTAAACCGTATCATTTTCCTACCAGAAATAGAATTATTGCAGGACTAAGTGCATCTATATTAGTAACACAGGCAAACAAAAAATCTGGAACAATGATAACTGTTGGCTATGCTCTAGATCAAGGCAAAGATATTTTTTGTATTCCTTCAAGAATAGATGATCCAAATGGCTGTAATACTTTAATTCAGCAGGGAGCAAAACTTATATTGAATATCAATGATATTATTGAAGATTAAGAAATGAGGTTGACAAAGTGAAAAAAAATGATAATAATAGTTTTTACGAACGAGGAGGAAATAATATGTATGATAAATTAGTGATTGTGGAATCGCCTTCCAAATCAAAAACAATAGAAAATTATTTAGGTCAAGAATATCATGTTACTTCTTCTAAAGGACATATTAGGGATTTAGCCACATCTGGAAAAGACGGATTAGGAATTGATCAGGACAATAGATATAAGCCTAATTATGTAATTTCTAAGGATAAAAAAAGTGTTGTCAAAGATTTAAAAGCAGCAGTGAAAGAAGCAAAAACTGTGTATCTTGCAACTGACCCTGATAGAGAAGGAGAAGCAATATCTTGGCATTTAGCAGAAGTTTTAGGCTTAAATAAAGATGAAGATAATCGTATTGTATTCAATGAGGTAACTAAAGATGCAATTATCGATGCTCTCAATCATCCTAGAAAAATAGATCAGAATCTTGTTAAATCGCAAGAAACAAGAAGGGTGTTAGATAGAATTATTGGTTTTAAATTATCTAAATTATTGCAAAGAAAGATCAAATCAAAATCTGCGGGTAGAGTTCAATCTGTTGCTTTGAGATTAATTGTTGAAAGAGAACGAGAAATTGAAGCATTTATTCCTAAAGAGTATTGGAAAATCAAAGCTGAATTTTTAAAAGATGAAATTGAATTTAGTGCGGAGCTTTCAAAAAAAGATAATAAAAAAATTGAAATTAATAATAAAGAAGAAGCCGATGCAATTTTTGAAAGTTTAAATAAAACATTTAGAATTGATAGTGTAAAAAGGACAAAAAAGAAAAGAGAATCTAAATTGCCATTTATTACTTCAACTTTACAACAGGAAGCATCTTCAAAACTAGGTTTTAAGGCTAAACGTACAATGATGATTGCTCAAAAATTGTATGAAGGTATTGCCTTAGAAGATGAAACAGTAGGGTTGATTACTTATATGAGAACGGATTCAACACGTTTATCTGATGTTTTTGTGTCAAGTGCTACTGAATATATTGGTGAAAAATATGGAAAAAATTATGTTGGAAAAGTTAAAGTAAGCAAGAAAAAAGAAAACGTACAAGATGCTCATGAAGGTATCAGACCAACAAGTGCTCTAAGAACACCGGAATCTGTTAAACCTTATTTAACTAATGATGAGTTTAAATTATATTCATTGATTTATGCCAGAGCATTGGCTTCACTTATGGCACCATCTCAATTTGATGCAACAAGTGTTACATTGGAAAATAATGGTTATTTATTTAATGCCAGTGGTTCAGTTTTGAAATTTGATGGATATTTAAGAGTTTATGGAAAATATGAAAAACAAACAAATGAAGAATTGCCTGAATTAAATGAAGGGGAATTTATTGACAGTACAAAAATTGAAAAATCTCAGCATTTTACCAAACCGCCAGCAAGATATACGGAAGCTAAATTGATTCGTGAAATGGAAGAATTAGGTATTGGTAGACCAAGTACTTATGCAATGATTATTGATACGATTCAAACAAGAGGATATGTTGAATTGATTGAAAAAGCTTTTAAACCGACTGAATCTGGTATCTTGACTAGTGATAAATTAACGCAGTTCTTTAATGATATTATAAATGTTGAATATACTGCTCAAATGGAAAAAGAATTGGATAATATTGCTGAAGGTGATGATGATTATTTTGATGCGATCGATAATTTTATTAAAAAGTTCCAGCCTTTATTAGATGAGGCAAATGATAAAATGGAAGTTATTGCTCCTAAAAAGACAGGTGAAAAATGTCCAGAATGTGGTCATGATCTTGTTGAACGAAAAGGAAGATATGGAACATTTGTAGCGTGTGAAAACTATCCAGAATGCAAATATATTAAAAAAGAGAAAGTTGAACCAGAATATACTGGAGAAAATTGTCCAAAATGTGGAAGCCCTATGGTTTATAAAACAGGTAGATATGGTAAATTTGAGGCTTGTTCAAATTATCCAAGCTGTAAATATATTAAAAATACTAGAAAAAAACAAGAACCAGTTATGACTGATGAAGTTTGTCCAAATTGTGGTTCACCGGTTGTTATCAAAAAAGGACGTTGGGGAGAATTTAAGGCTTGTTCTAATTATCCAAAATGTAAAACTATCATTAAGTAGAACTTTGTTCTACTTTTTGTTTTGAATATGTTAAAATAGAAAAGGTGATGAAAATGAATAATGAAATTGTTGTAAATGTTATAGGAGCAGGACTTGCTGGTGTTGAAGCAAGTTATCAATTAATAAAAAGAGGATATAGGGTAAATTTATATGAAATGCGACCAAAAAAAATGACACCTGCTCATCATACAGGATATTTTGCTGAATTAGTATGTTCTAATTCTTTAAGAGGAGATAATTTTAACAATGCTGTAGGTGTTTTGAAAAATGAAATGGAAAAACTTGATAGTGTTGTTATTCGTTTTGCTAGAGAAAACAGTGTCCCAGCCGGTGGAGCTTTGGCTGTAGACAGGGAAGGGTTTTCAAAAGCAATTACTGACTTTATTTTAAATCAGCCTTTGATCAATGTGATTTACGAAGAAGTAAAGACGATACCACAAGGACCAACGATTATTGCTACTGGTCCACTAACAAGTGATGATTTATCATCAGATATTAAAAAAATGCTGGGAGAAGATTATCTTTATTTTTTTGATGCTGCTGCACCAATCGTTGAAAAGGACAGTATTGATTTTAATAAAGCATATTATAAATCCAGATATGATAAGGGTGAAAATGAATATATCAATTGTCCTATGAATGAAGATGAATTTCATTTGTTTTATGATGAATTAATGAAAGCTGAGGTTGTTAAACCTAAAGATTTTGAAGAAAAGTTTTTTGAAGGCTGTATGCCTTTTGAAGAAATGGCTAGAAGGGGAAAACAGACTTTATTATTTGGACCAATGAAACCTGTTGGCTTAACTAAGCCTGATGGTACAAGACCATATGCTGTTGTTCAATTAAGACAGGACAATGTTCAAGCAAGTTTATATAATATTGTTGGTTTTCAAACGCATTTAACATGGCCCGAACAAAAACGAATTATTCATTTGATACCGGGACTAGAAAATGCAACTTTTGTTAGATATGGAGTAATGCATAGAAATACATTTATATCTTCTCCTCAATATTTAAATCAAGATTACAGTGTTAAAAATCATGCGGGTTTATTTATTGCTGGACAAATAACAGGTGTAGAAGGATATGTTGAATCTGCACAAAGTGGCATTGTTGCAGGATTAAATATGATACAGTATTTAGAAAATAAAGAACCGATTATTTTCCCACAGGAAACGATCATGGGCGCATTGGCATATTATATTACGCATTGTAATGTTAAGGATTTTCAACCTATGAAAGCTAACTTTGGAATATTACCTGATTTAAAAATTAAAGTGAAAAAGAAATTAAGAAAAGAAGCTTATGCAAAAAGAGCTATTGAAAGAATGGATGAATTTATAAATGACAATGGACTTAGATAAAAAAGAATTTATGGATTATTTGACATATCAAAAACAGTATTCACCACTGACAATACAGGCATATAACAGAAATATTAATGAATTTATGGAATATTTAAAAAAAGAAGATATTCAATCTTTTCAAGATGTAAAATATTCTTTATTAAGAGGTTATTTATCTTTTTTACATACCAAAAATTTATCTAAAAATTCAATCAATCATAGAATCAGTTCTTTAAGATCATTATATAATTTTTTAGTTAAACAGGGTTTAGCAACAGATAACCCTATGCTATTGGTTGAAAATGTCAAAGTACCAAAACGCAATCCTGATTTTCTGTTTCCTGAAGAAATGATTGACTTATTAGATAGTATTGATACAAATAGTGATTTAGGAATTAGAAATAAGGCAATGTTAGAAACCATGTATGCTTCTGGACTACGTTGCAGTGAAGTGGTGGGATTAAAGATCGATTGTATTGATTTTTCAAGAAATTTATTATTGATACATGGAAAAGGAAATAAAGATCGCTATGTTCCTTTTCATGATTATGCTCGTAACTGGCTTCTTAAATATTTACAAGAAGTCAGACCTAATTTAGTTGCAAAAACAATGGGTAATAATTATGTATTTGTTAATAATAGAGGAGAAATGATGACGAATCGTGGTATACAGGATATTGTGAATCGTATAACGAAACAATATGATCCTACTAAAAAAATTCATCCTCATACATTTAGACATTCTTTTGCAACGCATCTGTTAAATGCAGGTGCTGATTTAAGAACTGTCCAAGAATTATTAGGTCATGAAAATTTATCAACAACACAAATTTATACTCATATCACAAAAGAGCATTTAAGAGATGTCTATTTAAATGCTCACCCAAGAAATAAATGAAAGCTGTATTTTTATTGATTTTAAGGGAAAAAAGGGTTGTTTTGTTTGAATTGATATGATAATATTATCAAGGTATTAAAAAAATACGCACATTATGGATTCATTTATCTAGTGCCAAGTTGGTGATAAATGTTAGAAGTAATGGAGGAAATTAACGAAAGGGAGGAAATTACAATGTCAGTAATTTCAATGAAAAAATTATTAGAAGTAGGTGTTCATTTTGGACATCAAACAAAAAGATGGAATCCAAAAATGGCTCCATACATTTTCACATCAAGAAATGGAATTTACATCATTGATTTACAAAAATCATCTAAAAAAATTGATGAAGCTTATAAAGCAATGAATGAAATTGCAGAAAAAGGTGGAAAAGTTTTATTTGTTGGTACAAAAAAACAAGCTCAAGAAGCAGTTAAAGACGAAGCTATTCGTTCTGGAAGTTTCTATGTAAACTCACGCTGGTTAGGTGGAACTTTAACAAACTTCAAAACAATTCAAAAAAGAATCAGAAGATTAATTGAATTAGAAAAAATGGAAAAAGATGGAACTTTTGATCTTTTACCTAAAAAAGAAGTTATTTTACTTAAAAAAGAAGCAGCTAAGTTAGAAAAGAACTTAGGTGGTATCAAAGAAATGAGAAGATTACCTAATGCTTTATTCGTAGTTGATCCAAAAGCTGAACATAATGCTGTTGCTGAAGCACATATCTTAGGTATTCCTGTATTTGGTATTGTAGATACTAACTGTGATCCTGATGAAGTAGATTATGTTATCCCAGCAAATGATGATGCAATTAGAGCTGTAAAACTTATTGTAGCTGCTATGGCTGATGCTATTTGTGAAGCAAAAAATGAACCTTTAACAGTTGCTTATGTTAAAGATGAAGATGATAAAGAAGTTACAATGAATGATGCTGTTACTTCTGTTGAAAATAACAATAGGAGAGGACCAAGAAATAAAGCTGGTAAACCAGCTCCAAGAAAAGAAGCTAAACCAACTAAAGAATAGTTAATGGCTGGAACTCATAAAAATCAGTTGTGATGGGAAAGCATAGCTTTCCCTTTTTAATAAGAAAAAAAGGAGATTAGAAAAATGGCAATTACTGCAAAATTAGTAAAAGAATTACGTGAAAAAACTGGTGCTGGAATGATGGACTGTAAAAAAGCTTTAGAAGCTTGTGCAGGTGACATTGAAAAATCATTTGACTGGTTAAGAGAAAAAGGAATCGCTAAAGCTGCTAAAAAAGCTGATAGAATTGCTGCTGAAGGATTATCTGCATTTACTGTTGATGGTAATACTGCTGCTATCGTTGAAGTTAACTCTGAAACAGACTTTGTAGCTAAAAATGCTGAATTTCAAGAATTAGTTAAAACAATCAGTGAAACAGTTGCTAAAAATAAACCTGAAAACTTAGATGCTGCTTTAGAAATTGAAATCAATGGTAAACCATTAAAAACAATTATTGCAGAAGCAAGTGGTAAAATTGGAGAAAAATTATCTTTTAGAAGATTTAAAATTTTCACAAAAGAAGATAATGAAGTATTTGGTGCATATTCTCATATGGGTGGAAAAATGGTTTCTATCGTTAAATTAAGCGAAGGTGATGAAGAAAAAGCAAAAGACATCGCTATGCACGTTGCTGCTATCAATCCACAATATGTATCTCAAAATGATATTCCTCAAGAAGTGAGAGATAGAGAAGATGCTGTTCAAACTGAAATCATGGCAAATGATGAAAAATTAAAGAACAAACCAGAAAAAGTATTAGCAGGTATTAAACGTGGTAAATTAAATAAAGTATTTAGTGAAATGTGTTTATTAGACCAAGAATTTATTAAAACACCTAAAGAAACAGTTGCTAAATATTTAGGTAAGAGCAAAGTTTTAGATATGGCTAGATTCCAAGTTGGTGAAGGTATGGAAAAACGTGAAGAAAACTTTGCTGAAGAAGTTGCTGCTCAAATGGGTAAATAATGAAAAGGACACTATAAGTGTGTCCTTTTTTTAAAAAAGGAGAACGACATGAAATACAAAAGAGTACTATTAAAGCTAAGTGGAGAAGCATTAGCTGGAGATGATAACTTTGGTATTAATGCAAGTACAGTAGCTGATATTGCCAGACAAATTAAAGATGCTAAAGAAATTGGTGTTGAAATTGCGATTGTTTGTGGTGGTGGCAATATCTGGCGTGGAAAAACAGGTGCAGAAATGGGAATGGAACGTTCATCTGCCGATTATATGGGAATGTTAGCGACAGTAATGAATGGTTTAGCTGTTCAAAATGCACTTGAACAATTAGGGGTTCAAACAAGATTATTATCAGCAATTGAAATGAGACAAGTTGCTGAACCATACATTAGAAGGAGAGCAGTTCGTCATTTAGAAAAAGGTAGAATCGTTATTTTTGGCGCTGGTACAGGAAGTCCATATTTTACCACTGATACAACTGCTGCACTTCGTGCTGCTGAAATTAATGCTGATGTGATTCTAATGGCTAAAAATGGTGTTGATGGTGTATATTCTGCTGATCCAAAATTAGATGTCAATGCAGTTAAATTTGACGAAATCACATATAGTGATGTATTGGCTAAGGATTTAAAAGTTATGGATCAAACTGCTATTACACTATGCAAAGATAATAATATTGATTTATGTGTATTTAATATGCAAGAAGATGGTAACATTGCAAAAGCTTGTGATGGACAAAAAATTGGTACAGTCATTTCAGGAGGAAAATAATATGATAAATATGATTTTAGAAGATGCTGATGAAAGAATGTCAAAAGCAATCGATTCTTACAAACGTGATTTAGCAACAGTAAGAACAGGCAGAGCAAATCCAGCTATGCTAGATAGAGTAATGGTGAATTATTATGGTTCACCAACACCGGTTAATCAAATTGCTGGTATTTCTGTTGTTGAAGGTAGACAATTAGTGATTAAACCTTATGACAGATCTTCAATAAAGGATATTGAAAGAGGTGTCTATGAAGCTGAACTAGGTTTAACACCTCAAAATGATGGAGAACTTATTAGAATCAATGTTCCAGCATTAACTGAAGAAAGACGTAGAGAATTTGCTAAAAACGTTTGGAAATTTGCTGAACACGCAAAAGTAGCAGTAAGAAATATTCGTCGTGATGCTAATGATGAAATAAAAAAATGTGATGGCAGTGAAGATGAAATCAAAGATGGGCAAAATAAAGTTCAAAAATTAACTGATAAATTTGTTAAAAAAATTGATGAAATCGCTAAAGCTAAAGAAAAAGATATTATGACAGTTTAAAAGGATGCCTTGCATCCTTTTATTTTGTTTTTATAATATTTATGATATAATGTAAAACGATTATAAATAGGAGGTTATCCCATGATCGATAATGATGAAATAAAACTAGATATGAGTAATATTCCTCAACATATCGCATTTATTATGGATGGAAATGGTCGATGGGCAAAAAAAAGAATGATGCCTAGGACATATGGTCATAATGAAGGTACAAAGACAATTAGAAAAATTGCTTTAGAAGCAAATAAACTAGGTGTGAAAGCAATGACCGTTTATGCATTTTCTACTGAAAATTTTGCTAGACCACAAGATGAAGTACAATTTATATTTAAATTACCTAAAACTTTTTTTGAGTTATATTTAAAGGAATTAATTGAAAACAATGTTAAGATTTGTACGATTGGTCATTTAGAAATGGCTCCTGAAGCTACTCAAAAAATCATAAAAGAAGCAATTGATAAAACAAAAGATAATACAGGTTTAAAATTATGTTTTGCCTTTATATATGGCAGCAGAGATGAAATCATTTGTTCAACTAAAAAGATAGCACAAAGAGTTAAAAATGGTGAAATCGATATTGATGATATTAATGAAGACTATTTTAATTCAACACTTATGTCGGCTGATTTACCAGATGTTGATTTAATGGTAAGAACAAGCGGAGAACAGAGATTATCAAATTTTATGCTATGGCAACTGGCATACTCTGAATTTATTTTTACACCTGTGTATTGGCCTGATTTTGATGAAAAAGAATTACACAAAGCAATCTGGTTATATCAAAACAGGGATAGAAGATTTGGAGGTCTTAAATAATGAAAGAAAGAATTATTACTGCTCTTTGTTTAATTGCAGTGGTTGTTCCTGCTGTTATTTTTGGTGGTGTTTATTATAAAATAGTCGTAGGAATTGCTATGGGATTAAGCGTTTATGAAATGTTACATATTTGCAGTAGACCTAGAATAAATATATATATGTATATTATTACAGCATTATTCTTTATTGCGGGATTTTTATTTGATAGAAAGAGTTTGTTACTTTCATCATATCCAATATTAATTTATCTTGTTATTATAATGGGATGTATGATTTTTGATGAAACTTTAACTATTGAAAGAGCTGGTTATGTATTTACAACAGGAACTTTGATATGCTGTGGTATACACGCCCTTTTAGTATTAAGACTCAGTTATGGGTGGGAATATTTATTATTATTAGCAATTGCGACTTTCGGCAGTGATACAGGTGCATATTTTACAGGAATGGCTTTTGGTAAGCATAAATTAATACCTAGATTATCTCCTAAAAAAACGATAGAAGGTTCTTTAGGCGGAATCGTTTTAGGAAGTCTGCTAGGTATTGCCTTTGCACATTTTATGGGAATTTTAGCACAGCATTGGATACTGATACCAGCTATTATCGCAATGACTATGACAAGTCAAATTGGGGATCTCGTATTCAGTGCCATTAAAAGATTTTTTGAAGTTAAAGATTATTCTAAACTTTTACCGGGGCATGGTGGGATTTTAGATCGTATTGACAGTTTAACTTACAATGCGTTGGTTTTTAGTTTCTTTTTAATATTAGTGAGGTTATAATATGAAAAAAATAACAGTATTAGGTGTTACCGGATCGATTGGACAGCAAACTGTAGATGTTATCATTCATCATAGTGATGAATTTGAATTAGTAGCGATGTCTGCTGGAAAAAATATTGATTTGTTAGAAGAAACAATTCAAAAGGTATCTACACAAATTGTTTGTGTTATAGAAAAAGAAGATGCCACTTATTTAAAAAATAAATATCCACATTTAACAGTCGTTTATGGAAATGAAGGCTTAGATTACATTGCTACATTACCAGAAGTAGACATTGTATTAAATGCTATCGTTGGTTTTGCTGGATTATTGCCAACAATACGTGCTATCAAACATAAAAAAGATATTGCATTAGCCAATAAAGAAACTTTAGTTGTAGCTGGGCACATCATTACAAAACTTGTTAAACAATATGGTGTAAAATTATTGCCAGTAGACAGTGAACATTCGGCTATTTTTCAATCGTTGCAAGGAAACAGCGAAAATAAAATCAAAAGAATTATATTAACAGCCAGTGGTGGCAGCTTTAGAGATAAAACTAAAGATGAATTGGTAGGTGTTTCTGTAAATGAGGCGTTAAAGCATCCTAATTGGTCAATGGGTGCTAAAATAACAATTGATAGTGCGACCATGTTTAATAAAGGTTTAGAAGTTATTGAAGCAAAATGGCTATTTAATGTAGATTATGAACAAATACAGGTCGTGATACATCCAGAAAGTATTGTTCACTCTGCTGTAGAATATGAAGATACTTCAGTTATTGCACAAATGGGTACACCAGATATGCGTCTACCTATTCAATATGCTTTAACTTATCCAAAAAGAGAAGTATTGATCAATGGACAAAGTCTGGATTTGATTCAATTAGGATCATTAACTTTCAAAGAAGCTGACTTTGATAGATTCAAAGCTTTAAAGCTTGCTTATCATGCTGGTAAAACAGGAGGCAGTTTACCATGTGTCTTAAATGCCGCAAATGAAATGGCTAATGCCTTATTTAGAGAAGGAAAAATAGAATTTTTACAAATAGAAGAACTCGTAGAATGTGCTATGGATCACCATGAAGTGATAATCGATCCAACGATCGATCAATTATTTGAGATTGATCAATGGGCAAGAAATTATGTTTTAGAAAAGTTAGGAGAATAAAATGCAAACTATTATAAATTTACTTGTTTTCTTTTTAATTCTTGGTGTAATAATCATGATACATGAATTTGGTCATTTTATTACAGCAAAATATTTTGGTGTTTATTGTTCAGAATTTTCTTTAGGAATGGGACCAAAACTATATGGCAAAAAGAAAGGTGAAACTGAATATCAAATCAGGGCTTTACCTATTGGCGGTTATGTCGCTATGGCTGGTGAAGCAGATCAGGAAGATAATGAACTAATGAAAGATGTTCCTTATGAAAGAACACTTAAAGGCATAAAGACATGGAAAAAATGTGTAATTATGTTAGCTGGAGTTTTTATGAATTTTTTATTAGCAATAGTTTTATTAATAGGAATATATTCTTTTGTAGATGTACAAACAAATACTTCTGAAATCGGTGCTGTTGTAGAAAATCAAGGTGCTTATCAAGCAGGATTAAAGAAAGGCGATGTTATCAACGCCATTACTATTGATGATGATGAACATATGATAGGTTCATTTTCTGATATTCAATCAGTATTAAGTAATAAAAATATCAAATCGGCTGAAGAAGAAATTACGCTAACTGTTACTTATACAAGAAATTCTTCTGAACAGAAAAAAACTGTAATTGCTAAATATCAAGAAAGTACAGACTCATACATTATTGGTATTAGTGCAGCAACAAGACATTTGAGTTTTTTTGAAGCAATTAAATATGGCTTTAACCAATTCGTTTTATATGCAACATTAATATTTACAACTTTAGGTAAGTTAATTACTGACATCACACATACAATTGGACAACTATCTGGTCCAGTTGGTATTTATACTGTTACTCAGCAGGTAACTGAATCTGGCTCTATTAGTACATTGCTTTCTCTAACAGCTTTATTATCAACTAATATTGGTATGTTTAATTTATTACCTATTCCCGGACTAGATGGCAGTCAAGTTTTGTTTGCTTTAGTAGAAAGAGCACTTGGCAGAGAAATTCCTCAAAAAGTAAAATATACTTTACAAATGGCGGGACTTATTTTGGTTTTTGGTTTAATGATACTGGTAACTATAAATGATGTTGGCAGATTATTTTAAATTCATATTAAATTCATAAACATTCATTAATATTGTATTAGGTGAGTTAAATGAAACAAATTTCAAAAAGAATTACTTTTTTATTTTCATTGAGAAGAAAAAAGATAAATGATGTTTTAAAAAAATATAATATTAATGAACATGAATACTATTTGTTATTAGAATTATCTTTAAATAATGAAATGTTAATTACTGAATTTTTAAAAAGTCAGCAATTAAATGAAAAAATTTTATATAACATTATTCTATCCTTAGAAAAAAAGGGATATGTTACTATTCAAAATAATCGTTTTTTAGTAACTAAAAAATTTTATAAAATAGAAGAATCTATTAATTATGACTTAAAAAAGATTGATGATGATTTTTCTAAAAAAATGGATCGTAAAGCCTATAATGAATATATTCGTGTATTAGATGAATTAATTGATTATTATGAAGAATAAGATAGCCACTAGAACATTTGTTTCTGGTGGCTTTTATTAAAATAGGATTATTTTATATAGATAAAGTGAGTAAAAGTTATGTCGTTAAAAAAGTATTTTTATGCTATAATTGATTTTACTATGAGGTAAGTATATGAATAAATTAATTATTTTATTAAAACAATTGAATATAATTGAAGAATGTCACATATTATTACATACAAATCTTGAAAAAGTAGTTGTACATAAAGATAATAGCTATGACTTTTATATCAAAAGTCAGTCATTTATACCATTTGAAGAATATAAGCTTTTAAATGATCATAAAGAAGGTTTTCCATATCCAGTTCGTTTTCATATACAATATGAAAATATAGATTTTGTTCATCAGAATCTATCTATGTATATTGGTTTAATTATAGAAAATTTAAAGAAAGAATCTTTATATTTTTCAACATTGGAATTAACAGATATAGAGATAGGTGAAAAAATTAGAATCAAAGCATTGAATGAAATTCAATTAGAACAATTTATTCAGCAAAAGAATATAATTACTGAACAGTTTTTACATTTTGGTATTGATTTGGATGTTGAATTTTATATTGATGAAAATAATGATGATTATTTGAGTCTGATTGATGAAATGGAAAATATTAAACCTGTTGAAATTGATTTAAGTCAAATAAAAAAAGAAGAAAGTACGACTTTTCATTATGAAGTCAAAAATCAACGTTTTCAGGGAAATAGATTTAAAAAAGATGATGCACGTAAATACCAGTTAAATGAGATTACAAGTCAAACGATTGATAATAATGCTATAATTGAAGGCTATATTTTTAAAACGGATTTGATTAAAACAAGAAAAGGAACTCATATTCAAACATTATGGGTAACAGATTATACTGATTCAATTATGGTCAAGCGTTTTGAAAATAAGACAAACAATTCTATTGAAGATATAAAAGTATTGGATAAAGGAAAAGTATGGATAAAGGCTTCAGGAGAAATAAGAGCCGATAATTTTGCGAAAGAAACAGTATTGATGGCTCGTCAAATCGAAGTGATTAAAGCTCCCGAAGAAAGAAAAGATAATGCTGAGGTCAAAAGAGTAGAACTTCATACTCATTCTAAGATGTCAGCGATGGATGGAATAGGCAACGTTTCTGATTATATCAATCAGGCTGCCAAGTGGGGACATAAAGCGATTGCTGTAACCGATCATGGCAATGTACAATCATTCCCAGAAGCTCAGACTGCCAGTTTAAAAGCAGGAATAAAAATGATATATGGGGTTGAATTGAATATGATTGAACCTTATTTTGATATTGTTTTTAATGAAAAAGATATGTCTATTGAACACGCAACCTATGTTTCATTTGACTTAGAAACAACTGGATTTTCTGTTGTTCATGATGGTATCACTGAATTTGGTGCAGTCAAAATTAGAAATGGTGAAGTTGTTGAAAGATTACAAAGTTTTATTAATCCGGGTAAACAAATTGGTGCTAGAGTTGTGGAACTAACAAATATTAGAAATGATATGGTTGCTAACGCACCAACTATTGCTGAATTTATGCCTAAAATTCTAGACTTTTTTCAAGATGCTATTTTAGTTGCTCACAATGCAAAATTCGATATTGGATTTTTAAATGAAAATTTAAAAAGAATGGGTAAAAAACCTTTAGAAAATCCTGTTATTGATTCATTGGCTTTAGCCAGAGCAGTGATGAAACCGATGAAATCGTATCGTTTGGGAGCTATCTGTAGAGTATACCGTGTCAATTATGAAGATGATGTTGCTCATAGAGCAGATTATGATGCTGAAGTACTGGCAAGTGTGTTTATTACAATGCTTCATTCCATTATGCAAATGGGACATTACAATTTATTAGACTTAAACACTTTGCAAAAGGATGATGCATATAAAATTGTTTATCCATATCATATGACAGCATTAGCTTTAAATAAAGAAGGCTTGAAAAATATGTTTAAGATCGTTTCTGAAGCTAATACAACATATTTCCATGATGCTTCAAGAATACCTAAAGAAAGATTAGAATATTATCATAAAGGTTTATTATATGGAACAAGTTGTTATAAATCGGATGTTTTTGAAGCAGCCATGAATCAATCTGATGAAAGATTAGAAAAATTATTAAAATTTTATGATTATGTAGAAATACAGCCATTAGATGATTATTATCATCTCATAGATCGTGGACAAATAGAAAATCAAGATGATTTGATTGATTCTATTAAAAGACTTATCAACACAGCAAAAAAATTAAATAAAATTATTGTAGCAACTGGTGACGTTCATTTTTTGAATAAAAGAGATAAAATTTATAGAGATGTCTTTATTTCCCAACCCAAAATTGGTATTGGACATAGGGCACATCCATTATGCGATAGAAAAAATCCAAGAGCATTCACGCCATATCAATATTTAAGAACAACAGATGAAATGTTGAAATGTTATCATTATTTACCAGAAGATGAAGTCTATCAATATGTTGTCACAAATACAAATATGATAGCCGATATGGTTGAAGAAATTCGTCCAATACATGATAAACTGTTTACACCAACAATTGATAATGCTGATGAAAACTTAAAGAGAATCTGTTATGAAACAGCTCATAAAATGTATGGTGAAAAGTTACCACAGATTGTCGAAAAACGTTTAGAAAAAGAATTAAGCAATATTATTAAACATGGTTTTGGGGTTATTTACTATATTTCACATTTACTAGTTAAAAAATCTAATGATGATGGTTATTTGGTTGGCTCTAGAGGATCGGTTGGTTCTTCATTTGTTGCGACTATGGCGGGAATAACAGAAGTTAATCCTTTACCACCGCATTATTTATGTTTGCATTGTGGTCACAGTGAGTTTTTAAAAGAAGGGGTTATCGCTGATGGCTATGATTTAGAAGATAAAATTTGTCCTGTATGTGGCAAGTTGATGAAAGGAGAATGACATAATATTCCTTTCGAAACTTTCTTGGGATTCAATGCTGATAAAGTTCCTGATATAGATTTAAATTTTTCTGGTGAATATCAGGCAAATGCTCATGCTTTTACGAAAACTATTTTTGGTGAAGATCATGTTTTTAGAGCAGGAACAATTTCTACGGTTGCTGAAAAAACAGCATATGGTTATGCTAAAGGA
>Ga0129309_1001097_pt1 | contig 15490 bp, 16 predicted proteins | sample L1105metagenome_FD_94439 | JGI IMG/M metagenome (GOLD analysis project Ga0129309, IMG submission 94439) | Ring-tailed lemur group fecal microbial communities from Wisconsin, USA - L1105 metagenome | ecosystem: Host-associated > Mammals > Digestive system > Large intestine > Fecal | place: USA...
GGGATTCCATATCCATAAAAACTATTGCCATTTGCCTATCTTGTCGCCCCATCATACCTCATCCCTCCTCATGTTTATTGTACCACATAGAGGCCTCCTGCGCTACTTTGTCAACAGGTCCAAATCTTGACACTACCCGATTTTAGGAGGTAGGTTAGCGAAGGAGATGGAGAAGTGTTAGAAAAAGTGTTAGAAAACAGCAATAAAACAAAATAAAAAATCGCCTGTTAGCCAAATTAATGGCTTAAACAAGCGATTTCTTTTGGTGGAGATAAGGAGGATCGAACTCCTGACCTCTTGAATGCCATTCAAGCGCTCTCCCAGCTGAGCTATACCCCCATGTCTCGGCGACGTGTTATATAATATCATAGATAGATCAAAAAATCAACCCCTCTTTACAAAAAACTCAAAAATTTTTCTGCGATGTTTGTCTGTCGAAAATAAGTGATTTTCAAGAGTACTGACAGGCGTATTTCTTTGAAGCCTTCTTGCCGGAATAACTGTACTCATCATTTTGATGGCATCAGCTCCGCAGTTTTCGCCTTACCGTCTTTCCTTTGAAGAACGGCGCATGTTTTTGCAAACAGAAGACCCGTACACAACCAAGTGCAGTGTTCAAAAGATCTGCGTCTGATCTGTACGGGTCTCAGGCCCAAAGAAAAATATGCGTTTGAAGCTGCGGAGGGGTTCTGCGCTTCTATCTTGTAAATATTTTCCACACTTATTTTACTTTGCCATCCGAAACAGCCATTTGAGACTACGCCTATTTTCAATATGGAAAGGATACAGCAAAGGGCAGGAACAGGACCTTCTATACAGCCAGTTCCAAAAGCGGGTAAAGTATTCCGGTTATTTAAAGCGTATCAATCACTTCTTTGAGCCGTTTACAGCCCTCAACTATATTTTCATAGCTGTTTGCGAAGGACATGCGAAGGTATCCTTCACCGCCAGGACCAAATACATCTCCGGGAACCAATGCGATCTTGGCCTTCTCCAACAGATAATCTGCAAGAGCGGCAGATTTTATCCCAAGTTTCTTACAATTGATAAAGATATAGAACGATCCCTTGGGACTCCGGCAGGACAATCCCGAAATTTCATTGATCGCCTTTACGGCATAATCACGCCGGTTTTGATATTCCTGCACCATTCTCTGAACTTCGTCAGCTTCATCACGCAGCGCTGTGATTGCCGCCATTTGTACAAAATTGGGTGCGCAGGTAGTATTATGCTGGTGGAACTTGTTCATCACAGTAATATACTCTTCGGGCGCCGCCACATATCCAAGACGCCAACCATCCATTGCATATGCTTTAGACATACCGTTCATCGTAAAGGTACGTTCCTTCATGCCAGGCAGCGAAGCGATGCTGATATGCTTCTCTCCATCATAGATGAGCCGCTCATAGACTTCATCAGATATAACCATTAGATTATGTTCTATTGCAATACCGGTAAGTTCTCTGAGCATATTTTCTGTCAATACACCGCCAGTCGGATTATTCGGCGTAACGATCACAATGGCGCGTGTCTTATCCGTCAGTTTCGCGCGAATCTCTTCAAGGTCGATCTGAAATCCATTTTCTTCTATCAGGTGATAAGATACAGCTTTGGCGCCCAGAAAATTTGGCACATTGATGTAATTGATCCACACGGGATCTGGAACCAAAATCTCATCCCCTGCGTTCAGCAGAGTGGCCAGCACGGCAAAAACTGCTTCGGACAGACCGACAGTGACAAGTATTTCGGTCGGCTGATATGTGATGCTGTTTTCCCGTCTGAGTTTGTCGGCAATGGCGCAGCGCAGTTCCATAAGGCCAAAGTTCGACGTGTAATGAACTCTGCCCTCCTCCAACGCCTTGCAAGCCGCCTGTTTGATATAGTCCGGCGTATCGAAGTCCGGACGGCCGATCTCGAAGTGGATGACCTTCTCGCCCGCCCGCTCCATGGCCAATGCCTTTTCATTGACCTTGCGGATTCCCGAAGGCTTCATGCGATTCATTCTTTCCGCAATTCTAACACTCATAGATACACCCCTTTTATAATTCGGAAAGCCAGACGCCTTGTTCCGTCCAGCTTATGAGATTGTCTGTGGGATTGCCCAGCAGCCGCCATGGCCTTTCTGCGGGATTTTTAGGAATACCTACTCCACAGCGCAGATCATCTGAATTTCCACCGGCGCTTCACCGGGCAAAGAACCCAAGCCGAGTGCTGCCCGCGCTGCAAACCCTGCGCTTCCAAGCTCGGTACAGAGGTATTCCGTCGCAAAATCCGCCAGTTTAGAATGGGCCTGAAAATCCGGAGCCGCATTGACATAGACATTCAGAAGAAGCACCTGCTTGATCTTCTCTCCGGCGGTAAGCTGGTTCTGTGCAGCAATCAGCGCATTGCTGGCGGCCTGATAAACCGCATCTCGATAGCTTTCCAGCGGCTGTTCGGCGGTCACCTTACCGGATAAGATCAAAACTCCGTTCTTGCGCGGCGTCATCCCGGCCGTAAAAATGAGGCTGCCAAAACGGGTTGCCGGTACATATTTGCCTTGTGGGATGGGAGCGACCTTTTCCATATTTATTTTTAATCCTCCTTCGTTGTGATGGGCAGGGGTTTCGGCGTGTAAAGCTCAGACCGAATCGTACATTGTAACAAACGTGGATGCCTGAATACCGCTGTCAAACGCTGTTTTGAATAGCTTGAACCCCAAGCCGGCGCTTTTCGACCGCATCTCCGTATTATGACGGAGACACCCCAAGATCCGACCGCCCGGCAAGGAGCAAGGCGGTCGGAATGGGTGTCCTGATCTTGTACAGTGAAAAGCCATGTGAGAGGTCCTCAGGTTAGGCCCTGTCAATATGGCAGGTTTCTTAAAAGAGTTTTCTGTCCCAATATCCCGCCAAAGCTTCAGCCGGATTCACCCACAGCGGATATTTCAATAGCGGATATTTCAATTCACCTGAAAATATCAAAGGACTTATTAGCCGGCGTGAACCGCCTTTCGGGAATCTCTGCGTTGCAGAAGCAGTAGGCCGACCACCAGTACAAGACCAATCAGGTCTGTAATCGTTCCAGGATTAATCATCAGCAGACCGCCAACAATCAACAAAGCGGCGCGCCATACCGGTACCTTTGTGTATACATAACGCTCTATGCCGCAGGAAACACCAAACAGACCAACAAATGATGTAATGACAATCTGAACGATCTGCATCACCATCGATGCGGTACTGGTGCCTTCGTCAAAAATGAAAAGCATCGCGGGATTGAGTCCAAAAATATAAGGAACGATAAAAGCGGCGATTGCCAAACGGGTTGCATTGATCGCGGTCTTCATCGGACGGGAGCCTGCAATGGCAGAACCTGCATATGCCGCCAGTGCCACGGGAGGTGTGATATCCGCAACAATGCCGAAATAGAACACAAACATATGCGCCGCAAGCATCGGAATTCCCATACGGGTCAGGATCGGGGCGCAGGTTGTCGCCATGATGATGTAGTTTGCTGTCGTCGGGACACCCATGCCCAGCACGATACAGGTGATCATGGTCAGAAACATCGCAATGATCAAATGCCCGCCGGAAAGCTTGACGATCTCCGTAATAATGCTTTGACCAAGTCCCGTCATAGTGATCACGCCCGAGATCAAGCCTGCGACTCCGCAGGCAACCGCGACGGAAAGGCTGGATCTTGCGCCCCCTTCCAGGGCATCCAGAAAAGTGGTAAGGGTCATCCGGCTTTCTTTACGAACCATCGAAACAGCAATACAGGCCACCGTAGCGACCATTGCCGAGCGGGACATGGTGCGTCCCTCCAGAATCATCCATACCAAAAGGACCAGCGGGAAAAGCAAATACCAGCTTCTCTTGAACAGTGCGAAGAAGTTGGGAAGCTCTTCGCGGGGAATCCCCCTCAACCCTAAACGCTTGGCCTCCAGATGCACCATGATAAAGATGCCGGAGAAATAGAGCGCCGCAGGAAGAATCGCGCGGGCGATAATCGAGCCATAGGGCACACCGGCCATTTCAGCCATCAGGAAGGCAGCCGCACCCATAATGGGAGGCATAATCTGACCGCCGGTAGAAGCGGCCGCCTCCACCGCACCCGCAAATTCCGGCTGATAGCCGGTCCTTTTCATCAGGGGAATCGTCACAGCGCCCGTCGTTACCGTATTTCCTACGGACGAACCGGAAACCATGCCGCACAGAGCGGAAGAAATGACGGCCACCTTCGCCGGGCCGCCGGAGGAGGAGCCCGCAATGGAGTTTGCCAGCTGGATGAAGAAATCGGAAATGCCCGTTTTCTCCAAAAATGCTCCAAAGATCACGAAAAGAACTACATAAGTGGAGCACACGCTGATGGGGGTGCCAATCAAGCCCGTAGTGGTATAGAACAGGTTGTAAATAATCAGGCGAAGCGAATAATCCCCCGAGGCAAACGCATACAGGATAAAAGCACTCGCAACAACCAAAAGCGGGATGCCGACTGCACGTCGACAGGCCTCCATCGCAACAAGAATCCCGATGATTCCCAGTATGATCTCAGTCTGTGAAATCATAATGCCGCGGTTGATAATTGCGCGGAAATTGATGACAAAGTACAAATAGGACGCCAACGTCGCTAAAATCATCACAATGTCATACAAGGGAATATGGTTTACCCGCTTGCTCCCTTTCTTTGCCGGGAAAACCAGAAATACCAGAACAACCGCAAAGCCGAGGAACAGCGGCCGCCGGATACGCTCCTCCCACGAAAAGACCAGATTCATCAGGATGCATAGCGTGGTAAAAGCAATCAGAAGGGAGCGGACCGCAACCTTGGCCTTTCTGGTATATTTGCGCACATTCGATTCCCGGTCGTACTTCTCCATGATTTCCTGCAGTTTTTCTGCTGTACTTTCATCCAAAGCACCGGTTTCAGCAGCTGCTTCTAATGTTTCTTCCTTCTTATCGATATCGCTCATTGTTTATCTCCTGTTCAAGTCTATCTTTGGTTCTACGGTAAAAGATACCTTGCTGCTTTTTCCGCAAAGATTTCTCAGGCTGATTTCTTCGCCGTTGATGCGTAAAATGTGATCCGAAATCGTCCCCACAAAATAGATTAGCTCAGGGATTTCATAATTCATATTGCTGATAAGCATGCCGCCGTCGTTGGTATACGACAGCATCTGTTCTTTTGAAATCTCCGTCGCTACGCCTGCCCCAAAGCTATAGTAAAGGCAATAATCCAAAACGATTCTGTCGCGGCATAAAATATAGCCTTCCGTCACTGGGGTCTTGTTAATGGAATGAACAAAGGTAATGCTGCATTTGTCCCCTTCCGTATACCTATATTGCGCATAGACTTCCCCAGTGTCCGCATTACGCAGCGTAAAAAAGCAGCTTGGCTCTAGATTCAACTTGAAGAAAAGCGCAGTGAAACAAAGTAACACTGCGCTTACAAAAACCGCAATCAAAAAATATTTTTTATTCTCGCGTCCCCGAGATATTGTTTGATCCATCTTACATCAGGCCGATTTCTTTATAGTACTTCACTGCGCCGGGATGGAACCCAATCGGGGCGCCTTCGAGCGCATATTCGGGGTCCAGCAGTTCGCCCTTGGCGTGGCCGGCGGCGATGTCGGACTTGTACTCGAACAGGGCCTTGGTAATTTCGTAAACGACATCTTCGGAGACATCATTGTTTACGACCAGGCACGCTTTTACCGTAACGGTGTTGCAGTCTTCGGTGATGCAGCTGTAATCCCCTGCTTTGATGACTTCACGGCTGTAGAAGGGATATTTCTCCATCAGGATTTTGGCATGCTCATCATCAATTTCAAGCAGCTTGTAATTATAAGTAGTGGCAAGCTCAGTCATCGCGGTGGTGGGAACGCCGGTAGTGGCAAGGAAAGCATCGATCTTGCCGTCCTTCATGGCTTCTGCAGAGTCTGCGTAGCTCAGATTCATAATATTGCAATCTTCAAAGCCGAAGCCATACGCGTCGAACACCTGAACCGCATTGTAGGAGGGACCGGAGCCGGCGTCACTGACTGAGATGTTTTTGCCGATCAAATCATCCCAGGTCTTGATCTTGTCAGGATTGACGATCATGTGAACCACTTCCGGATACAGCGTGGCAATCATCGAAACATTCTGAATCGGTGTTTCGCCTTCAAACATATCCGTGCCGTTATAACCGTAACTCAGGACATCATTCTGCGTCAAAATGATATTGGAGTCACCGATCTGAATCAGCTGCATATTGGCCTTGGAAGCGCCGGTGGAGGTGACCTTCATCGAGACAACATCGCCAATCTTCTCATTCAGGACCTGCGCAATCACGCCGCCGTAAGCATAGTAAGTACCGGAGGTACCGCCGGTGGCAAGGTTCATTTTCAGCGGCTCACCACTGGGAGCTGCGGGAGCGGCGGCAGAGCCGGAAGCGGACCCTGCGCCGCCGGAGGAGCTTGCTGTGCCTCCACAGGCGGTAATGATCATGGCCAGTGCTATCAAGGCTGCAATGACAGAAAACTTTTTCATCATTCATACACTTCCTTACCTTACTAAAATTTTGACTGGATTAACTGTTCAGCGGTTGAGGTGCCGGTACAAGCTCTATGCTTAATGGGGTTTTCAGCCCAACGCGCTCAGCAACGCTGCGATAGCTTTCGCAGCTACCCGTTGTATAGATCCGGAATGTGCCTGCTCCGCCAACATTCAGAGCGTGCTCTCTTTCCAGATATTCCTTGACCTGTCTCGCCTGCGTCTCCGCCGGATTGATCAGATGAATAAGCTGCGGATAAAGCCGCTCGATGTTTTCCTGCACCAGCGGGAAGTGGGTGCAGCCAAATACCAGAGAATCCAGCGTCGGATACCGTTCCATCAGGCCGCCCAGCGTCTTGCGCAGTTCGGCGTCGATGCGGCTGCGGTCGAAATCCCCATCCTCAATCAGCCGTGCCAGCATGGGACATCCCTGTGCATAAACATTCATTTGCGGCTTTCTCTGGTGAATTAGATGGGCGTAGCACTCTGTTTTGGCGGTAAATACGGTGGAAAGAACCCCTATCTGCTGTAAATCCATTCTGACCGCATCATCGCTGCCCGCCTGCACAATGCTGAAAATCTTAAAGTCATAGTCAGGCTGATAGTGGTCGATCATGGTGGAAATCGTATTGCAGGCAACTGCTACGGCCTTCACCCTTTTTTCTTTCAGAAAGTTCAGGCACTGCTTGGTCAGATGTACGATATCCTCTCCGGAACGGTTTCCGTATGGATTGTTCTTGCCATCGCCGAGATAGATGATATCCTCCTCCGGAAGAATTTTTTGCAGTTCCTTTACCACGGTGAAGCCGCCGAGACCGCCGTCCATTACTCCGATAGGCGCTTTAGCATCTATTACGACCCTCTCCTTTCGAAATATCCTTATTATTTCCTGCGGATTCATCGCTGCGGCATGCAAAGCTCCCCCCTTCCCTTCTCGGTTCAGCAATCGACGAATCTAGAGCAGCCGGGTTGAAAGGGAAGATTCCAGATCGCTGCTGCTCGTAAAAATCGGACAGAATTCGCCCAAATCCGCTGGAAATCTAAAAAATAAATAAAAGTGTTTCCCAAAACGATTTATTATTTGCAATTATTAACTAATGTATATTATAATAAGTATGTCCCCATATTGTAAAATTCGAAATACATGATCAGACCTATAAGCATTTAGATATAAGAGGTTTCACGATGCTGAATTATAAGGATTACGTTTATGCCGTTTACCGGGAAGGCAGCTTTTCGAAAGCAGCAAAAAGTCTGTATGTTTCGCAGCCATGGTTGAGCACGACCATTAAAAAGGCCGAGCAGGAATTTGGAATCAGTATCTTTAACCGCAGCACCACTCCAATTTCGCTGACCGAATCAGGAAAGTATTATATTGCGCAGATCGAAAAAATCCTGCAGATTGAGCATGAAATGCAGGAGTATTTTTCAGTTTCGGACAAGGTCGGCCGCGGACATCTTTCCATAGGAAGCTCGACATTTTTTTGCGTGCACGTGCTTCCTTCGCTGTTGAGCAGATTCCGCCAGCGTTTCCCCCAGATTTCTTTAAGTCTTCTTGAAAACTCTCCCGAATATCTTATGAAAAAGCTTTTAAACCGGGATATCGATATGATGATCGAGGCGGAGGCACTCAAGCATAAAGAATATGTCTCCCTGCCGCTTTTTACCGAGGAGATCATGCTTGCGGTCCCGGCATGCAATCCGATCAATGAAGAACTGGCCGAATATGCTTACACCTTCTCTGAGCTGTCGGCGCAGGAAAAAAACGAATACAGTAAGCCTGCCGTATCCATCGGGAAGTTCGCTAATGAACCTTTTTGTTTCTGCAGCAGGAAAACGACATCTATGTGCGCGGGATGCAGATCTGTAAAAATGCAGGCTTTACCCCCAATGTCCGTCTGTATCTAAATCAGATGGTTTCCTCCTATTACCTGGCCTGCGACGGATATGGGATTGCTTTTATTCGTTCGATCATTCCCAAATACGTGGCATATTCGGATCAGATTCTCTTTTATCGGCTGACGGATTCCCTGGTAAAACGAAATATCTATCTCTCCTACTGTGAGAGCAATGTATCCCCGCTTCAGCAGTTGCTGATTGACTTCATTGCGGCACAAATGACATGATTTCTTCCCATGCGCGCGGGTTTCGCGCGCATTTTATTGTAGCTTCAGCGAAAATAAACCACCAGCTATGCTGGTGGTTTATTTTCGCTGAAGCTACAAAAAAATCGGAGCAAGCGATACAAAGCTTGCTCCGACGTGGCGGAGAAGAAGGGATTCGAACCCTTGAGACGCTTTTGACGCCTACGCGATTTCCAGTCGCGCGCCCTCGACCAAACTAGGCGACTTCTCCATCAAAATTTTAGCAAATTAAAGATTTCCCGAAAGGCACTCGTATATTATACGGTAACTTCTCTATTTTGTCAATCTCTTTTTCCGAAAAATCTCTCCAATGTCATAAATGCAAGGATAAGCGTATCACTGCACGAAAGTAGGTGCGGCCGTTGAAACGGCTGCACCTATAAACTCCCGTCATGTACAGACGTGCACTGAAATCAGCAGTCCTCCAATATCTTGCCCTTCAGCGAAAGAGTCACCGAACGCCAGGGAATCATCTTGCCGCAATCCTTCAGCGCTTCTTTGACTGCCCGCTCAATTCCGCCGCAGCAGGGAACCTCCATTCGTACTACTGTTACGCTTTTGACCTCGTTCTGAGCCAAAATCGCGGTAAGCTTTTCTTTGTAATCAGCCTCATCCAGCTTCGGACAGCCAATCACCGTCGTATGGCCGGCGATAAAGTCTCGATGAAAGGCGGCATAGGCATAGGCGCAGCAGTCCGCAGCAATCAAAAGCTTTGCGCCATCAAAATAAGGGGCCTTGACCGGCACAAGCCGCAGCTGCACCGGCCATTGAGCCAGAGCACTTGATTCCCCTCTTCCAGAGGAAAAATGAGAAAAGCGAACTGCTGCCGTCCCCTGCGCTTCTTCTGAAAGGCTCCTTGACATTGATCCAGGGCAGACATGCGGCGCAGGCGTGATTCTTTCTTCGTTGGAAGTGCCCGCTTTCTGTGCCATGCGCCGGGCAACTGCCTGCTCGTCAAAAGGCTCTGCTTCACGCTCGATCACCGACAAAGCGTCTACCGGACAATTCGGCAGACAGGCGCCCAATCCGTCACAGTAATCATCCCGCAGCAGCATGGCCTTGCCATCCACCATTCCAATTGCGCCCTCATGGCATGCCTGTGCACAAGCACCGCATCCATTGCAGCGTTCACGGTCAATTTGAATAATTTTTCGTACCATTTTATTTCCCTCCTGTTTTTAGCTTGATCCGACGCTATGATCATAGTATAGTAAAGAAGAAAAGTATGTTGTATTTCCAACGTTCGGAGGAACTATGAAAAAATTTTTCGAAACTACGCCGTCGATTTTGGAAGGAATCGAACAGAGGGATCTCCCCTGTCTCCTCAATTCTCTCGGTGCGCACCGCCGGAGCTACGCCCGCGGAGAGGCGGTTTCCCACGTGGGTTCCCGCTGTATCATCGGGGTTCTTCTCTCCGGAAGGGTCCAGATTGTACAGGAGGATTTGTGGGGCAACCGTTCGGTCATCGGAACAGCTGGCACCGGGGAGCTTTTTGGAGAGGCCTTTGCCTGCGCGGGACTTTCTCAGATGCCGGTAGGGGTATTCTGTATCGAACCCGCCGAGCTTCTGCTGCTCGACGGAACACGTCTGTCCGGCCTTGAACCGTCGCCTGCACGTCAGCGGCTGAACGAAAATCTGCTTCGAATTCTTGCCGGAAAGGCAGTCGCCCTCATCCAAAAGAACGCATTCGTGTCCCGGCGTACAACCCGGGAAAAGCTTTTGTCCTATCTCTCGGCGCAGGCGAGACAAGCGGGCAGCCCCGCCTTCACAATTCCCTTCGACCGGCAGCAGCTTGCCGATTATCTGGGTGTGGAAAGAAGCGCCATGTCAGCTGAGCTGGGGAAGCTCCGCCGGGAGGGGATTCTCGAATGCCGCCGAAGCAGCTTTCTTCTGCGCCAAACATCCGAGGAGATGTAGAGCGGCATTCATTGAACCAAGCCTTTCCGCGTCAGGCAAAATCTCCCCTGAGACAGCAACATGAACAGTTCCTTTTCCCCGATACCGGCAGGCGTCTCAAGATGCACCGAAAGGGGCTGCTTTTACCCGTCTTTCTCTTTCCCGTCTGCCTGCGCCAGCCTTACCCGGTGAGCGGGCACACCCGAGCGGAAGACGGCGGCGCCCTTTTGCTCCCGTTCCTCTTCCCTGCCTGGCCAGCCTGCCCGATGAGCGGTGTTCCCGAGCGGAGGGCAGAGCCGCCGCTCTGCCGCTTCTCAAATGGCGAAGCTTCTTCTAGCGTGGCTTTTGTGAGTCAAAGGCTGTCTGCTTATGAACTTGCCTTGCTCGATTCTTGAAGCGAAAGCTTTTATCCTCACCGACAGAACTGATGGTTCCATACGCTGACGCTATACAAGGAAACAGGATACCGCAAAAATTTGCGGTATCCTGTTGATCTTTTTGCTATTTTGCGGTTTCGACCGTAGCCGAAGTAATCAATACGTCGGTGACCGGCTTATCATTCTCTTCGGTCTCAACCGCGGCAATGGCATCGACAACATCCATTCCCTCGATCACTTGCCCAAAGACGGTGTGCTTATAATCGAGATGGGGCGTCCCGCCCACCTCCATATATTTCTCGATCGCCGCGGTAAAGCGCGCGCGAATCTCATCGGTCAGTCCTTTTGCCATCGTCTCTTGCAGACCGGCATTGAGCCCGTCCACATATTTCTGCATCTCTTCCTGAGTGGCGCCGGTGGCCGCCTTGGCATACATCTGCATCGTTCCTTGGTAGATCTCGGAGTTCAAGAACAGGTTCTGAAACAAAATCTGTTCCGCATTTTCTTTTGTTACGCGAAACGAGCTGTCGGGATATTTCCGGGGATCATCCTGCACGATAAAAAATTGGCTGCCATTGGTGCCGTATCCGGCATTGGCCATCGAAACCGCCCCACGGAAATTGTGAAGATTGTCGGAAAATTCATCCTCGAAGGAAGCGTTCCAGATGCTTTCCCCACCCGTTCCGGTTCCCAGCGGATCTCCGCCCTGAATCATAAAACCCTCGATGACCCGGTGAAAGGTCACATTGTCATAATAGCCGTTTTGGCAATGTGTTACAAAATTTTCCACCGCCTTGGGAGCCGCCTGGGGGAAGAGCATCATTTTGATATCGCCCATTGTCGTGTGGAGAGTGACAATCGGGGTTCCACTTTCCGGTTCAGCAAACTGGGGCAGATACCCCTGCTCCCACCCTGTTTCGAGCGGCTCCGCAGCCGGAGGTTCCGATTCGCCCGGGGCGGCCGTCTGCGATTCTGCCTGCGATGAAGCCGCGGCGGCAGAAGAGGAAGAGGACGCGCCGCAGCCTGCGAGAAGCAGGGTGCTGGACAGCAGAAGTGCCGTCAATCTTTTTATTCTCATAGAGTTCCAATCCGTCCTTTGTCTGAAATCCCCGGAGCCGCACTACCGCCGCTCCGGACTGTTTCTTATTGTACCACGCTTTGACGAAAAAATGGTGTCCATTCTGTTTCGAAACAGAAAATGCCGGAGCACCCTGCGGGAAGCCCCGGCATCTCTTTACAGCTCGGGCAGAGGGCGGCGCTTTCCAGAGATCGAGTCAATGGTCAGGCGCAGCACAACAGTATGTTCTACCATTGCATCAGGAAATGTAAATTCCTCTTCCCCGGCGTAATGATGCATCAGCGCGGTCAGCCCCCTGCGCTTTTTCTCCAGCTCCGTAAGGCGCTCAAGAATTCCCTCCCCGATTACGCTTTCAAAGGCCATTCCCCATCCGCAGGCCTGCTCGGCGCGGATCAGCGAGAGGGGACGGTCCGCCTCAAAGCAGACGCGGGGATTCTTCTCAAGCAGCAGGAGCTTCCGCCCTGCCGGTGCGCAGTGAAAATAAAGGACCGTCTCCCCGGCTTCCTCGGCAACCCCAAAATTCATCGGGACCAGATAGGGCGCGGGTTCATCGGAAAAGGCGAGGCGGCAGACCTCGCACCGCTTCAGCACTTCGAATGCCTCCTCACAGGAGAGGGCACGGTCTTTTCTTCTCATCGGATGGTTCATAGGTCTCCTCCTTTTATTGATTCGGACGTTCAGCGCACAGGGCTTTTTCCGATCTCGGCGCCTTATTCCAAAACGTAGATATTGACGACTCTCCGGCCGTTCAAAGCGCTTTCGATATAGGTTTCATAGAAGAGATCCACATCAATGATATTCTGCATCAGTCCGGTACCAGTGTCGGCCGCCACTGCGAAACCGTAGACGAAGCTGCCGTCTGCGCTGGCAATATAGAGCTTGCTTCCATAGGGGATCTCATGGGAGCGCACCGCCACCGACCCGTCGGAAAGCTTCAGCCGACTGGCGCCGCGCGCGCCTGCCCGAGCGCTGTAGCCGGTGGCGACCTGATTGGTCAGCACCTTTTTGTAGCGAACCGGCACCCCGTTGGCGTCAAGCGGAATGCCAAAGTCAAGGTCGGAAACGGGCTTTGCGGCGGTCCCCCGCAGCACCAGCTGATCCACAGGCTGCCGGACAGTCACCGTTTCGCTCAGCTCGCGCGCCCGCAGCACCCCATCCACCACGCGGTCCACATAGGTGAGAATCTGTTCCCCCTCCTGACCGGCGATCAGGGTGCGGGTACGCCCGTGGCGGATCAGGGAATGTTCCTTATATTCGGTTTCAAAGGGGATGCTTCGCTGGACGACGGTAGTCTCAAGCTCGACCCGCCGGATCACAATCCGGTCATTCGGGGAAAGGTAGAGAACCGGCGAAAGATTGATCTCGTCGTACTCTCCCAGCTCAATTCCCTCCTGCGCGAGCAGCTCCCCCACCGTCATCTCGGTGGTCATCAGAGTGCGGGTTTCTCCGTCCACCCGAATCGAAACCGGAAAAGCGCGCTGGATGCTGATCACACCCATTTTCCCTTCAAATCCGGAGAAATCCACCGAATCGAAGGCCATTGTCACAATGCCGTTGTCGTTCAGAATCTTTTCCGGTTCGCGGCGCAGCGTATACCGCAGCGTCGTAGTGTCACCGTCCCGGATATAGACCGTCCTCATCTGCTCCGAAATGTAAAAGACGATACAGGCAAGCGCCAGCGTCAGGCAGCATACCCAAAGGGAGCGCCCTCTCGCTGCGCTGCGCAAGGTCCGCACCGTCTCAAACCATCGTCGTTTGATGTCTGTCATCTAGCCCACCCAATTGCTTTCATAAAATTACCATAATTCTGGGAAATTCATATCCATATTATTCATTTTCCGTCATTTTGTCAAGTTTGCCAAAGGCGGAAGTCTCTCTCTTCAGATGCGAACCCTGCCTGTATTTGTCGCTTCAATCGGCACTGTTACAAAGGAGTCTTCCAAAAAAGAAGATATTTTATACCGATCTTCTAAAAAATTGCGCCCACCTCTCCGTCATTTTGCACAATCGTATGGCGTCCCTGATTTGCGTGTGATTCCATCTTTTGAATCGCGGCAGCACATCGGACGGTCAAGCCGTGTGCCGCCCAAATCTGCGTGCAATTTTTCTTTTTGAATCACCGTTTCCAAAAACGTCCACGATGCGCAGTGATTGCCCGTCCGAGAGGCACCTTTTGATCGGGAGCAATGCTCTTTGCCAAATTTTAAAAATGTTTGCGGATTTTGAAGAATTTCAGACCGTTCCGTCGTTCTATCAGCATACGGATCAAAAAAATCCTCGGGGATGACCTGCATCCCCGATAAGGTGGTGACCCAAGGGCGCATATGACAAATGAACAATTCACCGGGCTCATCCGCCAGTACGAAAAACTTGTATTCACCGTCTGCTATCAGCTGGTTCGTGATTATCATGAGGCCCAGAATCTGGCGCAGGACACCTTTCTCTCCGCCTACCGGAATATCGACCGCTGCCCGCCCGAAAGCTACCGTCCCTGGCTCTGCCGGATTGCAGCCAATAAAGCAAAGGATTTTCTCAAAAGCGCCTATAACCAGCGGGTCGTCATGGAAGGAGAGGAAATCCTTGAAGCAATCCCTGCGAATAGACCGCCCGATGAGCTGGCCATCGAACAGGAGGGCGCCAAACGAATCGAAACCATCATCCGCACGCTGAAGGAGCCTTATCGGAATGTCTCGATCCTGTTTTTCCTCGAGCAGAAAACAGTTGAGGAAATCGCCCGGCGGCTGGACCGGCCGCCTAAAACGGTTCAAACCCAGCTCTACCGCGCAAAACGAATTCTACAGCAAAAAATCAGAGAGGAGGAACCGCGATGATTGAAGTATTTGACCGTGACGGCTGTCTGACCGACGATGCGCTGCTCGCCTTGATCCGTCAGGAGCCGGATGAAATGACCCGTCTCGAGATCGCGGAGCATCTTTCTTTCTGTGACCGCTGCACAGAACGCTACAGTGAGCTTCTCTGCGAAGCGCCGCTGCGGGCTCCCGCCGAGCCTCTCGCCGATTCGGTCATGGAAGCCCTCGCGCGGCGTGTGCGGGTCCTCTTCTTCCACCGCTATATTGCGGCCGGGATGGCGGCCTGCCTCGCCCTGACCTTTTGGTTTACCGGAGTGTTTGAGCCAAAGGCTGAGCTCGGCAGGAATTACGGCGCCGTTTACGCGATTTCAGAACAGATTACCAGCAAATCACAGGAGTTCGGATGGAAATTTGCAGACCGTTTTCAGAGTTTCTTTGATCGATTTTCCAGCCTAGATCTGAAGGGAGTTTTCCAAGATGAAAAAAAATAGCTTCTTCACCTTTTGCTTTGCCTTTATCCCGGGCGCAGGACAGATGTATCTCGGAATGATGAAACGCGGCGTCTCGCTGATGCTGGCCTTTTCGGTCATCAGCGTCGCGGCGGGCTTTCTCTATCTGCCGATTCTCACCGTTTTTCTGCCGGTTCTCTGGTTCTTCGCTTTCTTTGACA
>Ga0129309_1001100_pt1 | contig 15460 bp, 13 predicted proteins | sample L1105metagenome_FD_94439 | JGI IMG/M metagenome (GOLD analysis project Ga0129309, IMG submission 94439) | Ring-tailed lemur group fecal microbial communities from Wisconsin, USA - L1105 metagenome | ecosystem: Host-associated > Mammals > Digestive system > Large intestine > Fecal | place: USA...
TCGGCGGTGCCGTAGCGGTGATTCTCCGCCGCCTCGAAGATGGGGCAGAAGTAGAGGGTCTCCACCCCCAGCCCCTTCAGGTAGTCCAGCTTTTCCATGACGCCCTTCAAATCGCCGCCGAAGAAGTCCCGGTTGCGGATCTCGCCCCGGTGGTCGGGGCGGTACTCGGGGAACTCCTCCCAGCTCTGGTGGACGGTACGCCCCCCCACCAGCCCCGTGGGGTCGGGGATGCGGGAGCGGCGGAACCGGTCGGGGAAGATCTGGTAGGACATGCCCTCGCCGAACCAGGCGGGGACCGCCTCCGCTCCGTCGTAGACCGTGAGCTGGTAGGGCCCCAGCTCCTGCTTCCGTCCATCCAACCCCTCCAGCACAAAGGAGTACCACGCCAGGCCCACATAGTTCCCGGTGTCCAGTTGGGCCCGGAACAGGTCCTGGGACAGCTCGAAGCCATCCCAGTGCATTGGGGTGGTGGTGGTCTCGTTGTTCCGGCTCTCGAACCGGACCGTCAGCCGGGCCCAGGAGAAGCCCAGCCGCCGGGGAGGCCGCAGGGTCAGCTGGACCGCGGTCCCGGCGGGCACCGCGCCGTAGGGGGTCTTATACTTGGGGTCACGGGAATTGAAGATTGGCTGATCGTACAAGAGAATCACTCCAGGTTGTGTGTAGGTAAGGAGGGGACGGGCTTAGTGGTACTTATAGCTTCCTCCGCCGATGAACTCCCGGATCAGGGAGTCCTTAGCCACCAGGGAGGGGTCGATGGGCTCGAACCACTGGAAGGCGTCGATCAGCTGGAGCAGCTCGTCATGGCGCTCGTTGTCCTCGGGGACGCCCTCCAGCAGGGGGACAGCGTAGTTGGCCATCACCGACACCTCGTAGGGCAGGGAGGAATCGAAGATGATGTCGGCCCGGTTTTTGAAGGGGGAGATGTACAGCTTCTCTCCCCGGCGGACGTTGGCCCACATCTCCAGGGTCTCGTCCACGCCGGTGCCCCGGAAGTTGTAGTCCCGGACGGCCCGGCGGGTCAGCCGCATCCAGGTGCCCTTGAACCGGAGGAGGGCCCCCTGGTTCACGTTGGACCGGGCGGAGATATACAGCTTGGTGGCCTCGGGGTGGCGGCCGGCGATGTCGTCGTTCAGGGCGTGGATGCCCTCGAAAATGGCGATCTCGTTCTTGCCCAGCTGAAGGGGGATGCCCAGGGAGTCGTTGCGCATCTGGCGGGCGAACTCGAACTTGGGGATGATGATCTCCTCCCCCTTGGACAGCGCGGTGAAGTGCTGGTCCAGCAGGTCCATGTCCAGGCACAGGGGGGACTCGTAGTCGATGTCCCCCTCGGGAGTCCGGGGAGCGGTGCGCCGGTTGATGGTCTTGAAGTAGTTGTCCATGGCCACCGCCTGGGACTTGATGCCCCGGCGTTGGAGCTCCTCGGCAATCTTCATGGCCGTGGTGGTCTTGCCCGACCCCGAGGGGCCGGACAGCAGGACGATGGGACTCTGTTCCAGATTGGCCAGAATCTTGTCCGCCGCCAGCGATACCCGCTGGGCGTAGTTCTCGTCGCACTCGGCCAGAAATTCCTGCACGTCGGTCTGGATGCGCTTGTTGATCTCCTGAAGCTGGTAAGCCATGGGAAAACTCCTTTCTGTCGGCTCCCCCTGGATGGGAGAGCAGCCGCCGCAGGCGGCTGAGGGGGTGACGGCGGCGGTCGAAGACCGCCCCTGCCAATCACCGGGCATAAAAGTTGATAATTTCCTGCTTCTGGGCCAGCACCTTATCTAGGGTGGCCAGATAGTCGTGGGGGTACTTGGGGTTGGGCAGGCGGAGGATCTTGCCCGCCTTGGGGTCCACCAGCTTGGTGACGCCCCCGCCGCCGATGGAGACCACGGTCTGGAGCTCCTCCATCATGACGATGTTGTACAGGCTGTCCAGGCCCGGCTTGGTCCAGCCCACGTTCTCCAGGGAGCCGGACATGTACTTCTGCCGGTACAGGTAGTAGGGGATATAGCCCTTGCCCCGCAGGGTCTCCAGAGAAAATTCCAGCATTCTGGCTACGGTATCACCGTCGGGGATGACGCCGCCATTCTCCATGAGGGTGGAGCCCTTTTTCAGGGCCAGGGTGTGGACGGTGACATTCTCCGGGTCCATGGCCAGCACCCCCTCCAGAGAGCGGCAGAAGCCCTCATAGCTGTCCCGGGGCAGTCCGGCGATAAGGTCCATGTTGATACACTGGAAGCCCACCTCCCGGGCCAGATCGTAGGCCTTGACGATGTCGGCGGCGGAGTGCTTCCGCCCGATGGCGGCCAGCACGTCGTCCTCCAGGGTCTGGGGGTTGATGGAGATGCGGCCGATGTTGTGTTTCGCCAGCACCTCCAGCTTTTCCCGGGTGATGGTGTCGGGGCGGCCGGCCTCCACGGTGTACTCGGTGCAGCCTTCCAGGGGGAGGACCTCCTCACACCGGATCAGCAGCCGGTCCATCTGGTCGGCGGTGAGGGTGGTGGGGGTGCCGCCCCCCATGTACAGGGAGCGGACGGTGAGGCCCGCCTCGTTCAGCACCTTGGCCGTCTCGTCGATCTCGGTGAACACCGCCTCCAGATAGGGCTCCACCAGCTTCAGCGTCCGGCCCACGTCGGCGGAGACGAAGGAGCAATAGGCGCAGCGGGTAGGGCAGAAGGGGACCCCGATATACAGGGACACCTCGTTTTCCTTGAGGGAGCGGTCCGCGGCCAGGCTGGCCTGGGCGCAGTCCAGGGCCAGCTGGGCCCGGACGGGGGAGACGTAGCAGCGCTGCTCCAGCTCCTCCCGGGCCTGTTCGGGGGTAGCGCCGCTGCGCATAGACCGGGTGGGCAGCTTGACGGGCCGCACACCGGTGAGCATCCCCCAGGGGGGCGTCGTGCCGGTGGCCTCGTGGGCGGCCAGGAAGAAGCACTGGCCCACGGCCCGGCGGCGCTGGCCCTCCCGCTCAAACTCGGTCCCGGACAGGGGTGCGGACAGCTGGTAAGGGGCGGCCTTTCCCCGGTAGGACAGCTCCACATTTACGTGACAGCGGTCGGCCTCCTCCCGCAGGGAGACGACGGCCCAGGTGTCGTCCTCGGGGCCGATGGGCTCGTAGACGGGTTTCTCGCCCGGGAACAGGTTCAGCATCCCCTGTTCCACAACATATCGCTCGTCGTGGCCGTTCAGTACTAATTTCATCCGAAAATCCTCACTGGGCCAGAGCTTCCCGCAGGAAGGGGTTGCTCCGCCGCTCCCGCTCCAGGGTGGAAGTGACATCGTGGCCGGGGCAGACGTGGAAGTCGCCCTCCAACTGGCCCAGACGCTTCAGAGACTCCATGATCTCCTCATAGCTGCCTCCGGACAGGTCGGTGCGGCCGCAGGAGCCGCAGAACAGGGTGTCGCCGGTGAACAGCACGTCCTCCACCTTCAGGGTGACGGAGCCCTTGGAGTGGCCGGGGGTGTGCAGCACTTCAATGGTCAGGGAGCCCAGGGTCAGGGTGTCCCCCTCGTCGTAGTTTCGCAGGCCCTCCACCTGTCCTGCCAGGGGGAACAGGGTGGAACCCGCCCCGTTGGCGTCGGCCCGGTGGATATAAATTTTCGCGCCGGGCAGGGCCTTGTGCAGCTCGGGCACGGCGGTGGTGTGGTCGTAGTGGCCGTGGGTCAGGAGGATGTACTCCACCTGTACCCCGTCCCCCTCCAGCACCTTCAAGATCTTCTCCGCCTCGTCGCCGGGGTCAATGACGGCGGCCAGGCTGGCGGTCTCGTCCTCCAAAATGTAGCAGTTGGTGCCGATGGGGCCCACCTGCATGACTTTTACTTTCATAATACGTCCACACTCCTTGGTCGTAGGGATATCAGGTCCGCTCGGTGTCGTACAGGATGGTCACCGGCCCGTCGTTGACCGAGGCCACCTGCATGTCGGCTCCGAATTGGCCGTGGGCCACCTGGAAACCCTTCTGGCGGCACTGGTCCATGAACCGCTCGTACAGGGGGACGGCCAGGTCGGGCTTGGCCGCTCCACTGAAGCCGGGACGGCGGCTGGAGGTGTCGGCGTACAGGGTGAACTGGGATACCACCAGGATGGACCCCCCCACCTGCTCCAGGTTCTTGTTCATCTTGCCGTTCTCGTCCTCAAAGACCCGCAGATTGCAGATTTTCTCGGCCAGCTTGTCGCACACGGCCTCGGTGTCGTTGGGGCCCACCCCCAACAGGATCAGATATCCTTTTTCGATGGCGCCCTCCACCTTGCCGTCGATGGCGACGGAGGCGGAAGAGACGCGGGTCACAACTGCTCGCATGGGTTCACAACCCTCTCTTTCAATTTGATAGAGCTCTTACCGGTACATAGCCACCGAGATGCCGCAGAACAGGCCAAAGGTCATCAGAAACAGCGCCAGACCGGCCCACAGCATATTTTTGATGGCGTGGCGTCCGTTCTCCCCGCGCAGAAAGGCCTTTCTGCCGTCAAGGGCATCGTCCGGCGGCCGCTGGGCCTCTTTTACCGCGTAAAAGATGGCGGAGACCAGATTGTAGACGAAAATAAAGGGCCAGATCAGCGCGGTGTAAAAACAGAGCACGAAAATATCTTCCAGCATGGCAATCTTCTTTCTGCCCACTCTATGCGGGCGCACACTGTGCGCCCCTACGGGGCTGCGCGTTACCGGGCGGGCAGAAAACTCCCGCCGCCCGGCAAAATTGTCAATTCTCCATTGTCAATTGTTAATTACTTCCCGGACGCTCTCGCCACATAATAGACGCCCTGGATGTTGTTCAGGCGGTTGATGACGGCGGCCAGCTCATCCTTGTCCTTGACCTCCACCACCATGCTGATGGTGGCGTGGCCATCGGGAAGGGAGCGGGCGGTGAGGGCGGTGACCTTGACCTTGGCGGCGGACAGGGCCATGGCGATGTCCAGGGTCAGGCCGTCCCGGTCCTTGGAGGAGACCTCCAGGGAGGTCTTGTAGTTGGGCAGGCTGCTCTCCACCCAGGACACCCTGACCCAGCGGTCCAGCTCGTCGGGCTTGCGCTTGTCCTCGGCGGCGTTGGGGCAGTCACACCGGTGGACGGAGACGCCGTAGCCCCGGGTGATGAAGCCGATGACCGGGTCCCCGGGGACGGGGGTGCAGCACTTGGCGAACTTCACCAGGCAGTTGCCCAGTCCCTCCACGATAATGCCCGAGTCGGAATGCTTGGGGCGTACCTGGCCGGAGACGACGGGGGCGGGGGCTGCGCCGGTGCCGGGGACGATGACGCTCTCGGCGGTGGTCCGGGCGGCGGCGGCGGCCTTCTCAGCCTGGAGCCGGCCCAGCCGCAGCAGCTCGTCCTTGATCCGGGCCACGGCCTTGACGGCGGTGGTGCCGCCGTAGCCGATGGAGGCGTACAGCTCGTCCAGAGTGCCGAACCGGACTTTATGGAGGATATGAGGCAGGACCTCCTCCGCCGTAATGGCGGACAGGGGGATCTTGGCGTGCTTCAGCTCCGACTCAAAGGCGGCCCGGCCGGTGGCGATGTTTTCCTCCCGGCGCTCCTTCTTGAACCACTGGCGGATCTTGTTCCGGGCCTCGTTGGACTTGCAGATGTTCAGCCAGTCCCGGCTGGGCCCCTTGGCGGCCTTGGAGGTCTGGACCTCCACGATGTCGCCGTTGGACAGGGGGGTGTCGTAGGGGACCATCCGGCCGTTGACCCGGGCGCCCACCATGTGGTTGCCCACGGCGGAGTGGATGTTATAGGCGAAGTCGATGGGAGTGGCCCCGGCGGGCAGGCTCTTCACGTCGCCGTTGGGTGTAAAGACGAAGACCTCGTCGGCGAAGAGGTCCACCTTCATGGTGCTGACGAACTCCTCGGCGTCGGCGTCCTGCTGGCTCTCCAGCAGCTTCCGGACCCACTCGAAGTCCCCCTCGGTGCCCAGCTTCTTGTTGGCCATGCCCTGCTTGTACTTCCAGTGGGCGGCGATGCCGTACTCCGCCGTCTGGTGCATCTCCCAGGTGCGGATCTGGACCTCGAAGGGGATGCCCTCCCGGCCGATGACGGTGGTGTGGAGGGACTGGTACATGTTGGGCTTGGGGGTGCCGATATAGTCCTTGAACCGGCCCAGCACCGGCTTGAACATGTCGTGGATGCAGCCCAGCACGTTGTAGCACTCGGGGATGTCGTCCACGATGACCCGGAAGGCGTACAGATCGAAGATCTCGTCCAGGGTCTTGTTCTGGGCGTACATTTTGCGGTAGATGGAGTAGATGTGCTTCACCCGGCCGTAGACCTTGCAGCGGATGCCGTCCTGCTCCAGCCGCTGCTGGATGCGGTGCTGGATGGCGGCCATGAACTCCTCGTGGGCGGAGGACCGCTCAGCCAGCTCATCCTCAATCTCCTTATAGCCGATGGGGTCCAGATAGCGCAGAGACAGGTCCTCCAGCTCCCATTTCAGCTTCTGCATACCTAAGCGGTGGGCAATGGGGGCGTAGATCTCCATGGTCTCCCGGCTCTTCTCCCGCTGCTTTTTGGGGGACTGGTACTCCATGGTGCGCATGTTGTGGAGCCGGTCGCAGATCTTGATGAGGATGACCCGGATGTCCTTGGACATGGCAATGAGCATTTTGCGCAGGTTCTCCATCTGCTCCTCTTCCTTGGAGACAAACTGCATCTGGGTCAGCTTTGTGACCCCTTCCACCAGATTGGCCACAGTGGGACCGAACTTCTTGGCGATCTCCTCGTGGGTGGATTTGGTATCCTCGATGCAGTCGTGGAGCAGCGCGGAGATCACGCTGTCCACATCCAGCCCCAGATCGGCCACGATCTCGGCCACCGCCAAGGGGTGGATGATATAGGGCTCGCCGCTTTTGCGCAGCTGGCCCTTATGCGCGGCGTCGGCATAGGTGAAGGCGTCAAACAGCCGCTTGGTGTCCAGATTGGGCGTGTAGGCGCTGACCTTATCCTCCAAGCCGTGATAGCGTTCCAAAATGGGATCCATAAAATCACCTCAGATGAATTGGAAATGCGGAAGCAGAAGTCCGAAAGCATGGAATTTTCCCCACCGCCGCAGCTGAAATTCTAATTCTCCTCCGTGGCCTCCCGCAGCCGCTTCAGCAACTCGGAGGCCTCCAGGTCCACCTTGTGCTCCAGGCGGTGGACCACGATCTGGAGGCGGTCGGTGCGGGTGCGCAGGTCGATGAGCCCCCGCTCCTCCAGCACCTCCAGGCACAGCAGCGTCCGGGCGGGGACCTCCCGCCGGCCTCCGGCCCGGGACACCCCCCGGGCGATCCGAGCCAGGGTGTCCTCCACCACAGTGCCGGCGGCGGACTGGCGCTCCAGCCACCGCCACAGGTCCACGAACTCCGCCCGACTGGGCAGCAGGAACCGGGCCTCCGGGGCCGTCAGCACCTCGCCCCGGCAGAATTTGTCATAGATAGACCGCTCCAGCTGGGCTCTGGAGGGGGCGGGCCGCAGGTCGATGATCTGGAGCTGCACCGTCCGCAGCCCCCGGAACTCATTGATCTGGGGATAGAAGGCCAAATCCACCCGGCAGCCGGGGTACAGCCCCAGTTCCGCCCCGTCGGCGGAGAAGTAGATGGCGTCCAGAGAGGCCCCCCGGGACTCCAGCCGCAGCTTCAGGTGCCGTCCCCGGCCCACCTGGGCCATGGACTGGACCTGAGCGCCGCTGAGGATCAGCACCGGCCGGGGATTGCCGGTGCCGCAGGGCTCCAGCAGCTCCAGGGACTCCACGGCAGCCACCGTCAGCTCGGCGGGGGAGACGGCGGCATCCGCCTCCAGCACCGAGGGCAGCTCCTCTCCCTGGCTCTCCTCGGCCACCGCCTGGCGCAGTGCCTGGGCCAGGGCGGGGATATTCTCCTCCCGCACGGTGAAGCCAGCGGCTAGGGCATGGCCCCCGAAGCTCTCCAGCAGGGGGGCGCACCGGGTCAGCAGCTGGAACAGATTCACGCCCCCCCAGGACCGGCAGGAGCCCTTGCCGACGCCGTGCTCCAGACAGATCATAAAGGCGGGACAGGCGTACTTCTCCGCCAGGCGGGAGGCCACGATGCCCACCACGCCCTGGTGCCAGCTCCGGTCGGCCATGACCACCGCCCCGTGCTGGGGGGCCTGGGTCAGCCGCTGGACGCACTGGTGGAAGATGTCGCTCTCGATGGCCTGGCGTTCCCGATTCAGGGCGCACAGCTCCTGAGCCAGCTCCTCGGCCCGCTGGGGGTCCCGGGTCAGCAGCAGCTCCGCCGCCACCTCCGCCTGGCCCATCCGGCCCGAGGCATTGATCCGGGGGGCCAGCGTATAGCCCACCGTCACCGAGGTCACCGGCTTCTCCTCCAGCCCGGCGCACTGGATCAGCTTGGCCAGCCCCAGTCGTCTGGGCGGGTTCAGGGCCTCCAGCCCCAGGCTGACGATGGCCCGGTTTTCCCCCGTCATAGGCATCACGTCGGCCACCGTGCCCACGGCGGCCAGGTCCCGGAACTCCCGGAAAACGGCGACGGCCTTTTGGGGCCCCGCCACCGCCATGGCCAGCTTCAGGGCCACCCCCACGCCGGCCAGCCCCTTAAATGGGTAGGGGCAGTCGGGCCGGTGGGGGTCCACCACCGCCGCGGCGGCGGGGAGCGTGTCCTTACAGGCGTGGTGGTCGGTAACCACCACGTCGATGCCCAGGCTCCTGGCGTAGTCCACCTCGTCCACGGCGGTGATGCCGCAGTCCACGGTGACAATGAGGCGTACGCCCTGGCCGGCCAGGGTGGCTACGGCCTCCCGGTTCAGACCGTAGCCCTCGTCCAGCCGTCCGGGGATGTAGGGGACCACCCTGCCCCCCAGCCCGGTCAAAAATTTGGTCAGCAGACAGGTGGAGGTGATGCCGTCCACGTCGTAGTCCCCAAAGACCGCGATCTGCTCCCCCCGCTCCAGGGCCAGCCGGACCCGGGCCACCGCCCGGTCCATGTCCCGCAGGAGCATGGGGTCGAGGAGGGGCTCGGAGGCAGGGGAGAGCAGACCCTGGGCCTCCTCCCGGCTCCGGACCCCCCGGGCCGCCAGCACCGCCGCCAGAAGAGAGGGCAGGCCCATTCCCTCCAGCTCTGCCCGGACCTCCGGGCAGGGAGGGGCCACGTTCCAGTGCTTGTATTTCACGGCGATCCCCTCCCTTTCAGCCTTCTGTTTTCCCAAAAGGGTATACGAAGGCAGTATCAACTCTCCTAGTATACCACATTTCCCATAAATCCAGCAAGATAAATTCCGCCTCAGACGGACGGTCCGGCCCTTTTTGTGAGTTGGATGGGGATTTTTCCGCCCGCACCGCTTCCATGCGCCTTTCCCTTGCCCCCGCTGTCAAATCGTGATAAAATACCCCGGAAATAAATTATGCCCGAGGCCCCGCCGGCCCAGGTATAAACCAAACTCTCCACGAAGGATAAGGGCATTCAATACTATGAGAACTTACGACGCTGGACAATTTGATATCGCCGTCATCGGGGCGGGCCACGCGGGCATTGAGGCCGCTCTGGCCGCCGCCAGGATGGGCTTAAAGACCCTGTGCTTCACGGTGAACCTGGACGCGGTGGGCAACATGCCCTGCAACCCGGCCATCGGCGGCACCGGCAAGGGCCATCTGGTCCGGGAGCTGGACGCCCTGGGCGGCGAGATGGGCAGGGCCGCCGACAAGGCCTGCATCCAGTACCGGCTGCTCAACCGGGGCAAGGGTCCCGCCGTCTGGTCCCTCCGGGCCCAGGCCGACCGCCGGGCCTACCAGCAGGTGATGAAGCACACCCTGGAAAAGCAGGAGAACCTGTGGGTGAAACAGGCCGAGGTAGTGGAAATCCTCACCGAAAAGGGGGCCGTCTCCGGGGTGGTGACCCACACTGGGGCCCTCTACCGGGTGAAGGCCGCCGTGGTAGCCACCGGCACCTATCTGGGGGGCCGGACCATCGTGGGCGAGGTGGTGAGGGACTCCGGCCCCGACGGCCTGGCCGCCGCCCTGCCTCTGACCCGGAGCCTGGTGGATCTGGGGCTGTCCATCCGCCGGTTCAAGACGGGCACGCCCCCCCGGGTCAACGCCCGCAGCGTGGACGTTTCCAAAATGGAGCTCCAGGCCGGGGATGAGAACGGGCTGTGTTTCTCCTTTCAGACCGAGATCCCCCCGGAGAACCGTGCGGTGTGCTGGCTGACCTACACCAACCAGAAAACACACGACATCATCCGGGCCAACCTGGACCGTTCCCCCCTGTACGACGGCACCATCGAGGGCGTCGGCCCCCGGTACTGCCCCTCCATCGAGACCAAAGTGGAGCGCTTCCCCGACAAGGAGCGCCACCAGCTGTTTATCGAGCCCATGGGACTGGACACCGAGGAGCTGTACATCCAGGGCTTCTCCTCCTCCCTGCCCGAGGAGGTCCAGATTGAGATGCTCCACACCATCCCCGGCCTGGAAAATGCCGAGATGACCCGGTGCGCCTACGCCATCGAGTACGACTGCGTGGACCCCACCGAGCTGGAGGCCACCCTGGAGACCAAGAAAATTTCCGGTCTGTACGGCGCGGGCCAGTTCAACGGCTCCTCCGGCTATGAGGAGGCCGCCGTCCAGGGGTTCGTGGCGGGCGTCAACGCGGCGTTGAAGCTTTTGGAGAAAGAACCCCTCATTCTGCGCCGGGACCAGGGGTACATCGGCGTTTTGATCGACGACCTGGTGACTAAGGGCACCAATGAGCCCTACCGCATGATGACCTCCCGGACCGAGTACCGCCTTCTCCACCGCCAGGACAACGCCGACCAGCGGCTGAGTCCCATCGGGTACGAATTGGGTCTTATTTCCCGGGAACAATATGAAAAAGTGCTGGAAAAGTATAAGGCTGTGGAGCGGGAAGTGAACCGGCTGGAGCACGCGGGCACCGCGCCCTCTCCCGACCTGGACAAGCTGCTGGAGGAGAAGGGCGAGCCCCCCGTGAAGGACGGGGCCCGACTGGCCGACCTGCTGCGGCGGCCCAAGGTGACCTATGCGGAGCTGGCCCCCTTCGATCCAAACCGCCCCGACCTGCCCCCGGCCGTAGTCCGGGAGGCGGAGATCACCATCAAATACGCCGGCTACATCGGCCGCCAGCTCCGCCAGGTGGAGGAGATGAAACGGCTGGAGGAGAGGCCCCTGCCCCAGGACCTGGACTACCTGTCCATCCACGGCATCCGCATGGAGGCCCGCCAGAAGCTGGACGCCATCCGCCCCCGGAACCTGGGCCAGGCCAGCCGGGTGTCCGGCGTGTCCCCCGCCGATGTGGCGGTGCTCATGGTCTACCTGAAGCAGGGGGAGGACCAATAAATGTTAGGCTGTCTGTCTTCGCGGGAGGAGGTTTCGTCCCGCAGGGCGAAACCTTCGTTACGATTTTAGGGAGGAACTTATGAAACTCTCACAGGTCAAAGGGAACACCTGGGTGGCCGAAGCCCAGGAGCTGATCCCCTTCTACAAATTGGACGAGCACCGCTGCGTCCTGCTGGACTCCGGCCTGCTGACGGAGCGGGAGGAGCTGGAGGCGGCTCTTCTGGAAAACGGGCTGATCCCGGCGGGCATTCTGTGCTCCCACGCCCACGTGGACCACTGCGCCAACAACGGCTATTTGCAGAACAAGTACCATATCCCCGTGGCCCTCACCGCCTCGGAGGCCGGGATGTGCAGCAGCCTGCTGACCTTGAAGTGTTACTTTCTCACCCTGTCCCCGGCCACGGTGGAGCGGGAGTCCTCCTGCATGATCCACCAGCCCGACGTGCTGGTGCCCCCTGCCGACGGCCCCTTCAACTTCTGCGGCGCCTCCTTCCGGATCGTCCACACCCCCGGCCACTCCTCGGGCCACATCGCCGTTATCACCCCGGACAACGTGTGCTATGCCGCCGACAGCCTGCTCAGCCATGAGCTGCTCCGGGCCAAGCTGCCCTACAACCTGTCCCACCAGATGGCCCAGGTCAGCCGGGAAAAGCTGCGGGGGCTGGGCTGCGATTTCTACATCATGGCCCACCGGGGCGTGTGCCCCGGCGCGGAGATCGACGGGCTCATCGACGACAACCAGCGGTTAATTCAGTGGCGGGCCGAGGAGATTTTTTCCCTCATTGATCGCCCCATGACGGCCAGCGAGATCGACCAGCGGACCTGTGAGCTGTACCAGCTCTTCACCCACAAGCCCCACCGGGCCCTGCGGTTTGAGCGGAACATCCGCTTTTTTATCGAGTATCTGACCGACACCGGCCGACTGGAGATCGAGTGCCGCCACGGGACTCCTTATTACTGCCCTGTGGGCTGCCCGGATGCTCTTGCGTCCCAGACTTCCTTATGGTAAACTGATGGCATCCGACGCGCGAACGCGACATTGATTCTTAATTTTCAAATACAAGGAAGGAGTTCCCTCACCATGAAAGAAGTCATCGCCACCAACCAGGCCCCCGCGGCCATCGGCCCCTACTCCCAGGCCATCAAGGCCGGCAACATGCTCTTTGTCTCCGGTCAGATTCCTGTGGACCCCGCCACCGGCGAGGTTGTCGAGGCCACCATCCAGGCCCAGGCCGCCCGCTCCCTGACCAACATCCAGAACATCCTGGCCCAGGCCGGCGGTTCGATGGACAACGTAGTCAAGACCACCGTGTTCCTGAAGAATATGGATGACTTCGTAGAGATGAACCGGGTATATAAGACCTTCTTCACCACCGACTGTCCCGCCCGCTCCGCCGTCCAGGTGGCCAAGCTGCCCAAGGATGTGCTGGTGGAAATCGAGGCCATCGCCGTTCTGTAAGGCCGCCCCCGAAAAAATCATCCACATCCCGGCCTTAACTTGTGGAAAACCCTTGGATTTGCTGGAAATTTTCCGCAAAAGGCTTGCATTCGGGCACAAATTGTGGTACTCTTAGTTTTGCGTCCGGCTGCCCGGGCGAATTTCTGATTTTTCGCCCGCAGGGCTTTTGAAAGGAACGTTGATCGCTATGAAAATGATTCTCACTGTTATCCAGGTTCTCCTGTCTCTGGCCCTGGTCGCCATCGTGATGCTCCAGTCCGGCAAGAGCGCCGGCCTGTCCGGCGCCATCGCGGGCGGTGCCGACACCTTCCTGTCCAAGAACAAGGCCAAGTCCGTGGACGCCAAGCTGGCTAAGATGACCAAGTGGGTCGCCATCGTCTGGGTGCTGATTACTCTGGCCCTGTGCATCGTCCACTAAAGAGAATTTCAAAAAGGCGCCCCGTCCTGTGGACGGGGCGCCTTTTTTGTCGTAAGACAGTTGCATCGGTAACCGCTTTATGGTATAAGTAACATATGTAACTAAAACAGGGGAGGGGACGGCGCCGTGACCATCAGTCCGGAAAAACAGCAGAAATTGGCCTATGTGGCCCGGCGGTACTACCTGGAGGACCAGAAGCAGAGCGACATCGCCAGGGAGCTGGGGGTGTCCCGCCCCCTCATCAGCCGGATGCTGTCCGAGGCCCGGGCCCTGGGGGTGGTGGAGATCACCGTCCACGAGCCGGGGGACCGGTCCGCCGCCCTGCTGGACCGGCTGCGGCTGTCCTGCTCCATCCGGGGGGGCGTCCTGGTGGAGGACGGCGAAGACGACAACGCCACCAACCAGCTGCTCTCCCAGGGGGCCGTGGAGCTGCTGCGGCAGATCGGCGCCCGCCGTCTGGGGGTGGGCTGGGGCCACCTGATCGGCCAGCTGGTGACCTGGCTGGAGGAAAATCCCCAGCCAAACAGCGCCATTACCGACATCTGCCCCCTGGTGGGCAACGCCAGCATCCCCGCCCGGAACTACCAGTCCAACGAAAACGTCCGGCTCATGGCCCAACAGCTGGGGGCCGATCCCCATTTTCTCTATCTCCCGGCCCTGCCCGAGAGCCTGGAGGAGAAGGAGGTCCTGTGCTCCACCGAGGTCTACCGCCAGATCCAGCAGGAGTGGGAGCGGATGGACACCGCTCTGGTCAACATCGGCAACTACCCCTCCAGCCCCGACTTCGCCTCCCTGGTCCGATACGGCAGCCTGCTCCAGCAGCAGCACACCTGCGGCCGGATGCTGGTCTACTACTTCAACGAGGCGGGCACGGTGATCCAGTCGGACCAGGACTTCGCCATCCAAATTCCCATCGGCACCCTGAAGCAGTGCCCCAACATCATCGGGGTCTGCTCTGCCAACACCAGCGCGAAGGCCCTGCGGGGAGCCCTCCGGTCCGGCTTCTTTTCTTATATCGTGGCCCGGGCGGACCTGGTCAAGGCACTGCTGGACGAATAAGTAACATATGTAACACCCCAGGTGAGCATATCTCGCCTGGGGTGTTCTATTTTTTGTTTGTTTTTCATAAGTTGTCCTGTTTTTCTATGTAAATTATAGAGAAATATGCTTCCCATATTGACTTCCGTAACGTTGAGTAGTAGGATTGATGCACAGAAGTAACCGCATGTATGAGACAAGGAAGTGACCGTATGACGAAAAATGAATTTGCGGCCCGGCTGAAGCACGCCTGCGCGGCGGTGACCGCCGCGGAGCAGGAGCTGACGGAGATCGACTCCAAGTTCGGTGACGCCGACCACGGTCTGACCATGACCAAGATCGCCGGAGCCATCGCTGAGGCGGTGGAGGAGGCCGAGGGCGGCATCCAGGCCATGCTGGACGACGCCGCCATGGCCGTCATGGTCCTGAACGGCGGCAGCGCCGTCCCCCTGTGGAACACCTGGCTGGACGGGATGCAGGAGGGGGCCCCCGAGGGGGACGAGGTGGACACGGCGGGCATCCAGGCCATCTTCGCCAAGGCCCTGGAGGAGCTGGACGACATGTCCGGCGCCAAGGTGGGGGATAAGACCATGATGGACGCCCTGATCCCCGCCAGCGAGGCCATCGCCGCCTACACCGGCAGCGATGAAAACGAGCTGTTCGCCGCCGCCGCCCGGGCCGCCGCCCAGGGCGCGGAGAACTCCAAAAATTTCCCGTCCAAGTTCGGCCGTGCCAAGAGCTACGGCGAAAAGACCATCGGCACCCCGGATGCGGGCGCCGTGTCCATGTCCTATTTCTTCCAGGGTTTGGCCCAGGCATAACACAACATAACGGATTTTAATTGGGAGGTACTCCATATGAAAATGAAGAAGTTTATCAACGCCCCCGAGACCATCACCGATGAGGAGCTGGTGGGCCTGGGTCTGGCCTACCCCGACATTCTGGATGTGGACGGCCATCTGGTCATCAGCCGCGACCTGGCCGACGCCGACCGCGTCACCATCGTCACCTACGGCGGCTCCGGCCACGAGCCCGCTCAGGCCGGTTTCGTGGGCAAGGGCATGCTGGATGTCCAGGCCGTGGGCGATATCTTCGCCGCCCCCAACGGCAAGCTGGTCTTTGACGCTATGAAGCTGGCTGACAAGGGCCACGGCGTGCTGCTGCTGACTTTGAACTACGCCGGCGACCAGCTGGCCGGCAAGCAGGCCATCAAGCTGGCCCAGAAGGCCGGTCTGAACTTCCGCCAGGTCGTCACCGGCGAGGAGATCCA
>Ga0129309_1001103_pt1 | contig 15430 bp, 19 predicted proteins | sample L1105metagenome_FD_94439 | JGI IMG/M metagenome (GOLD analysis project Ga0129309, IMG submission 94439) | Ring-tailed lemur group fecal microbial communities from Wisconsin, USA - L1105 metagenome | ecosystem: Host-associated > Mammals > Digestive system > Large intestine > Fecal | place: USA...
AAAGAATTACAATATGATATTCATTATATCGGCTCTTATAACGGCATTGAGAAGGAACTGATTGAACAATTCGGCATTCCTTATCACGGAATCTCTTCTGGTAAATTACGCCGTTACTTCAGTGTCCAGAACTTCACCGATCCTTTCCGAGTAATCAAGGGGCTGGGCGAAGCCAAGAAACTGGTAAAAATATTGAAACCGGATGTTATCTTTTCCAAAGGCGGTTTTGTATCTGTTCCTGTTGTACTTGCTGGAAAGAGCCGCCATGTACCAACGATTATTCATGAATCTGATATGACACCTGGTCTTGCAAACAAATTATCCCTGCCTTCAGCAACCAAAGTATGCTGTAACTTCCCAGAGACTTTGGAACACCTTCCAGATGGAAAAGCTGTTCTAACAGGTTCTCCGATTCGTCAGGAACTGTTATCCGGCGATAAATACAAGGCAAAGGAATTCCTCGGATTCACATCCGACAAGCCGGTAATCATGGTTGTCGGCGGAAGTCTTGGCTCCGTAGCAGTCAATGATGCAGTACGCGGTATTCTTCCAGAACTACTTAAGACATTCCAAGTCGTACACCTTTGCGGAAAAGGAAAGGTTGACGACTCATTAAAAGGTCTTGAAGGCTACGCTCAGTTTGAATATATTAAAGAAGAACTAAAAGATCTCTTTGCATTAACCGATATCGTAATCTCACGAGCCGGAGCAAATGCTATCTGCGAACTGCTTGCCCTGCACAAACCGAATCTCCTGATTCCACTTTCCGCTAACGCAAGCCGCGGCGACCAGATTCTGAATGCCCGTTCTTTTGAACGCCAGGGATACAGCATTGTTCTGGAAGAGGAAGAACTAACCAAAGAAGTCCTTCTTGATTCCATTACCCACCTGTATGAAAACCGCGAGACATACATAGATGCTATGAAGCAGTCTCCACAGCAGAATTCAATCGATACTATTATTGATCTGATTGAATCTGTAACATCCAAATAACTCTATTCATATACAGATATAATCCACTACATTGATTTATAGAAAACAGGTGTCAATACGGCACCTGTTTTTAGTCTTTATGCAAGTGGTCATACTCATCTTTATAATTTTCTTTTATCCACTTTCTTGCTCTATACAGCATACTATGTAACACTTCCAGAGTTACACCCATGTTTTCGGCAACTTCCTTCTGCGGCTTTTCCAAAACATACGAAATCGTAATCGCATCATACCATCTCGGATTCTTCTCATACAATGCTGCAAATATATCTTCTTTCAACTCCACGAATTCCCGCTGTTTTATCTTTCTGACGAAGACCTCTTCAGGGCTTTCACCCGAATCAGCAAGAATCGTTTCTTCTTCCATGCTCAGATCTTCTACCAGATACTCACGCGCTCTGTCTCTTTTCAGATTCAACGCCATATATTTCGCCGTCAGAATTAACCAAGATCTTGCAGCATCTACGTTGATATGATCAATATTCAGATATAATTTTATAAATACATTCTGTGCAATCTCTTCTGCCGCATGATGATTTCTGGAGTATTTCAAGGCTACCTTGTATACAATCTCAAAATTGCTATTATAGATTGTATCGAAGATAGAATTTTCTTTTGACTCGATTCCCACTGACTCATCCTTCGCTTCCAACACTATTTTATCTTACTTAAGATATCCTCTTTATCCTCTTCTGTTAATTCTCCCATCTTCCATCCAAGTCCTACGCTGTCATCCTTATATCTTGGAATCATATGCAGATGGAAATGGAATACCGTCTGTCCCGCAGCCTCTCCGTTATTCTGAACGATATTGTAACCATCACATCCAAGAACATCTGTGAGTTTTGTAATCATCTTCTTAGCAAGAACCAGTACTTTTGCTGCTACTTCATCGTCTAATTCATAGAGATTTGCATAATGCTCCTTTGGAAGAATTAGTGCATGCCCCTTAGATGCCGGGCTTGCATCTAGAATTACACGAAAATCATCGTCCTCATATAAAGTAGATGTCGGTATCTCTCCATTAGCAAGTTTACAAAATATGCAATTTTCATCCTTCATATTATCAGCCTTCTTTCCTCAAAAATAATAATTGATTATTTTAACCGCCGATGCTAAACTGATACATCAGAAAGGGGCGGTAATTACTATGTTTTCAACGACAGACTACGACAACTTGCAACAGATTATGGAAGAAAGTCCTGAGAAAAAAGAACTTCTCACAAGACTTCTCGAATCTCAAAGAATGGAGATCAGCACCATAAGCCATGAGATTCGTAATCCACTTACACTTGTATATAGCACTTTACAGTTAATCGAAACTCAACACCCGGAAGTCTTATCCTTCCGTCACTGGGATGCCATGCATCAGGACATCGAGTACATGAAGCAACTGTTAGAAGAACTATCTTCCTATAATAATGGAGAGCGGCTGACCCTGTCCGATATTAATGCAGATGTCTTCTTAAAAACACTGGCTCTGTCCTTCGCATCTTCAATTCTGGACACTGAGATTGAATTCACCTCCAGAATTGCACCAAACTTACCGGTAATCACAATAGACTCTATCAAAATCAGGCAGACACTGCTGAACCTCTTAAGCAATGCAAGAGATGCCGTTGTCTCCTGCCCGGATTGTAAGCATCCATCAATCACTCTGAATGCAAGCCTTACAAACAAAGACACAATACTTCAGATTAAAATAACTGATACCGGCTGCGGAATATCCGAAGAAAACCTGCCTTCTATCTTCGAGCCATTTGTTACCCACAAATCGAACGGAACCGGTCTTGGTCTTGCCATTGCCAGGCGCATTATTACCGCCCATCAAGGCTCCATCACAGTAACATCAAGCCTGGGAAAAGGCACTTCCTTCATTATTACGCTTCCAGTACAGAAGAACGCTTAATAGGAATCCTGACACCAGTCCTCCAATATGCGCCATATTATCGACACCACTGCTGGTAAATCCATAATACAAACTAAGCGCAACCATAAATACAAGTCCTCTGCCAGTAATATCTCCAATGCGCCCTTTGTTACGGATTGCTACATACAGCAAGGCACCAACAATTCCAAATATTGCACCCGATGCTCCTGCCGACACAGCATAATCACCTGTCTGCATCTCACACCATGCAGACAGAGCATTTCCGCCCAAACCACTCAAAATATATATAATGATAAACTTAATCTTCCCAATCTCAATTTCCAGGTTCCACCCGATCAGCACCAACATAACCATATTGCTCATCAGATGCTCGAATCCAAAGTGAAGAAAAATACTAGTGAGTAGCCGATAGAATTCTCCTTGCTCTGTAACCAGCGGAACATACATTGCCCCATGTGCCAATAAGAACCTTCCATCTTCTGTCATTCCCTGGAATGTAAGCACAAAAAACACTATAACATTCGCTGCTGCCAATAATATGGTACAGGGTGCTTTTCTTTTATACTCTTTCATCTATTGCCGATTCACCTCTGGTATATTTTTCCATTTATCCCGTCTAGTATAACATACTTTTCTCCAGATAGTAACCATTATTCTGCATTCTCTTCTGCATTATTACTCTGACCCAGCAGCCTGTTTATAGTATCTACATCCTCTTCTAATAAGTCAGCTATTTCTTTCACTGTCATCCCTTTTTCATATTTCTTTTCTGCTAACTCTTTTAACAGTTCTTCTCTTCCCTCTTCTCTTCCCTCTTCTCTTCCCTCTTCTCTCTCATAATACTTTTCTTCCCATGCCTGCATATATCTCACCCCGACTTCTTCGCTTGCCCTCACCTTACGCACTCGGTTATGTATACGTTTAATAATGGCACCATATTTCTACCCATAGTTTCTCCTTTATATTATCATATTATTTATGCTGTTAACAAATAGTTTTAACTTGTACGATTCCTAGTCATACCTTACTACAATTCCTCTTCTTCGATATGCAGACCATCCCAATCTCCCCATTTAGGTTTCTTATGCCTGGTGAGGAAACGTTTTACTGGTGTCCATAGGTTTTCTGTCTCTCGCATAATAGAACTTCCCAACTCCTGCTCTGTAATCCAGTCGTGTTCTGCTGTATCATATTTTATATAACTGTCTTCTTTTTCTTTCATATCTTCATACATCTCTTCCCCACTGTCTTTAGGCTTGTCCTGAAGGCATTCTGCTATTAGCTTCTCCAGACTATAATTCTCCTCCATTGTCTTCTTATGAAGCAAAAATACCATGCTGACACAATCCTGGTCCTGATAATCTGCCTGCTTCACCAGATATTCTGTCAACTTATGGAATTCTTCCCACAGATCCTGCTGCGCCAGCGGATAATAACAGAAGTAAAACTTTTCTTCTTCATAGAAGATATATTCCGGTTTCAATAAAATACAATGTATATCCAGTAGATATTTTTCTACTTCTTTAATTACTATTTTAAGATTAGAAAGAAATATTTTTATATCTTCAGAAGTAATTTTACTTCTTTCAAACATTGCTTTCATCGATATCTTTCCGCTAACATCATAATCATAATAACTGTTTCCATTCATACCTCTGCCGCCTACTTTTAACACTCCATCCAGATGATTCGCCTTTAACATACACATCTGATAATCTTCCCGATATAGGGTCTTCTCTTCGATCGTAATCTTACGTTCCATCCTGTTCCCTTTCTTTTTGACTCTCCTAATTCTTTATTTTTTTAATCGTCTTATATTCCGTATATATCTCTCCGGTTCTGTTACTGCTGCTCTTTTTACTATGGATACTTTCATCCACTTCCTTTTAGCACTTACTACAATCTCAATCTCTTTATCCTCTACAGTAACTACAACTCGCGGATATGAAAAAAGTATGCACTTATTCCTCACCCGCTGGGAAAGCAGAGACTCTAATTCCCCCGCTTCTACGCCATCCTTCTCTCTCGCTTTGGTACTTCCCACCACCACAGTCTCATATGCTGCTCCTGACAGAATATTTTTATCGTGATAATAAAATACTGCCAGGATACATCCCATAGTCAGGAAGAGAATCATGGGCATAAGAAAAGACATCTCTATCGTCATGCTGCCATGAACGCTCCGTTTTCTCACCTGCTTACTCACCCGTTTCCCCCTCCTGCCAACAAACTGAATAAGTAACCAACTGTCAGAAATGGATAAAACGGAATGACCGATTTCCTACACCTTCTTTTTCTTACCATGCAGATCATAGAAGCAATAGCAAGTGTAAAGAACGCCACTGCAAGTACTTCTATCAAATCCCAGATTCCAAGATAGATTCCAAGAATCAAAATCGCCCAACTATCTCCATATCCCATACTTTCGCGGGTCACTCTGCTAAATACGAGAAACAATACGCCAAGCCCTGCTCCGCCTGCCGCCAGCCAGATATCCGCCTTTCCTATTGCAAATTGATATATCACCACCGCCAGATTCACCAACATTAGAATATCAATCGGTATCTTACGAAAATGAACATCCACAATAGATAAACTCACCAATAGTCCCATACATATCATCTGACTTATCTTCCACATCTGGAACATGCCCCCTTTCCAATAACTTCTGACAAAGGAACTGCGTATATCGTCCTTTTTAATCCGCTACAGGATAACGAACTATGATATCGGTCTCCGGTATCCGTAAGATATACACTGCCACCTACATTCCTCATACAATGTTCACACGGGTAATATTTACCGCCACCTACATTACGCAAGGAACTTAACTCTGATGCAGCCACCATGCGAATCGACAGATCCAGATGGGTACACTGATAGTCCTTGTGATAGACCAGCCCTGTCTCTGTGATATACACTGTTGTATTATCATTCATTTCGAATCCAGCCTTCTCATACCCAGTCCATGCCTTAATTCGCATCTTCTCCTGATACTCTATCGGCTGTATCCTGAACATCGGAATCGGCAGACGCACCTTATACGTCACTACCAGTTCTCCAATCCCTGTCTTCGCAGACATTCTTGAACGATTGCAACTAATGCCTCCACTTCCGCCAATTACAATGCTCCTCTCAAGTCTTTCCGGTCCAACCGCATGAATCACATCACTTTCTATATGAGACGGTATGACAACTGTTACCACAGAAGCATCTTTTGCAGCCTGTTTTCCTGCATACTGTAATCCTGATCGGATGGATGTCTGGATTGCCATCATCTCCATTAGATATAAAAGACTTACTACTGCCAGGAAAAAGATTGGCACTGCCATTGCTGCCTCCACAGTTATGCTTCCTTTTTTAGAGGCGGATACAGATGCCCTTCCGGTAATGATAGAATAGATAGATTGTGAGGGGAGTATTTTCCTATTCATGGTACGAATCCTTCTCCTTTCTTTTTATTTTTTATATAATCTGTTTTCCTTGGATTTCGTTCGGAAGCCCGAAAGGGCATCTGTATCCGTCTCTTTTTTATTCTTCTTATTGATAACCGTAGTATGTCTTATACTGATATGTAATTCCTCTTCTTAACTTGCAAGTCGTCTTAATCTCCATCCTGTTGATACACTGATCTGCATGAAAATACGGCTGTCCATAAATCTTACGCATATTCTGCTCGATCATCCCAATTGCCCGAAGGGCAATCGTGTTCTTTTGACCCAGAAACAGTAAAATACGCAGATACTCCTGATAAGCAAGTCCGTCTGAGATGTCCTGCCCGTCATTATGATCTTCTTCTGTTCCCAGAGTAAGAAGACCGGACAACTGTAACTGCCAACTCTCCTTTGATTTCACCAACGGCACCCTGTTTCCTTTTAACAATGAACGGATATCCATAATAGACTCACCGTATGCCCATGCCAATAGAATCCCCTGTGCCGCTGCCTCCGTAATCGCCGGAACTGCCAGGAGTGCACACAAAGTCAGCGCCATAGCCTGTGCTTCTGCCCTCATCTCTCCATCCGTCTGTATATAGGCATAATTAGGGACGAATCTTAAAAGCAGCAGTCGCTTCACCACTGCCTCCAGATTCTCCTTATCACTGCTCTTGCCCGCCAGGATATATTCCAGTTCATAATCCAAAGTACCCGTCTTCTCTGTATCAGTGAATTCGGAAAAATGTTCTAGTAAATATTCTCCGAATAATAACGTTGATAGTTTTCCGTTACCCGACGCTACATCTGAGAACTCTCCATAGCCTTCATTCCGCTCTCTTGAAGATAGCAGTTCCTGCTCCTCTACCATCTTTTCTGATATCGCGATATCTTTAGGAACAACCAAACTTAGTATGGATGAACGCTTTAACTGACCTACATGGTTAATCGGATTATCCTCATCCGGCAATTCACTTTCATTCTCTCGCAGCAGATGATTCAGATTCTCCTGCTGCTCCTGCTCTTCTCTGGAATAACTCTCCACCCGCTCCTCTTGCTGTTCCCATACAGAAGACAACCCCAGCATGTCTTTCACCACATCCATCCCGTACTTCTGCTCCATGTAAATTGCCACCTGATCATAGAATCCACTACAGCCTCTATCTGTAAGAAATTGTATTCGTTCTACTTTATGCTCCATATCTCCCGCACCGTAGTAGGCTAGCCTGTCCGTTAGATTCTGTTCTGCATACTGTCCGGTCTCATAACTTACTTCCAACGCAAAGATATCATATTCCTCTAACAGTTCTTTCTGATATTCTGCGAATACACACTCCATCGCACGATTCGTATCCGCTCTTCTGTAGTTCTTCGCAATCTGTATGGATGCACTTTCCATAACGCCTCCTACAAAAGTAACCAGAAGGATAAAAATCAGACTTAGATATACCGTCACTTCTCCTTTATAGTATCTTCTCACCGATATCAGATTCCCGAACTCTCGCTGACAATCTTCTCGAAGATGCTTTGCACCAGACTGGTTAACTGCGACTTGAATATGATAACCAGGCCAATTAGCACGACTAGAATTAATATAACCTCCACTACTCCTATTCCCTCTTCTTCTCTTAGATTTGTAAGTGCTTGTCTTATTCTCCACATACTTATTCCTACCTTTCTCTTTTATCTACTTGTCTCACCTTTTTTGTATATCCCTGTTTGCTCGTTTTGCTATTTCTCATATCTGTACTGACAGAAACGCCGGTACAATTACAATCACCAATACGATCGCCAGCATCAAAAACATCGGTAACAACAACTTCGTCCCTGCCTCTTCTCCGGCTCTTTTCGCCCTTGCTTTTCTCTCCTCAAACGCCTGAATGGATTCCAGTTTTAGTAATTGCGTCAATCCCTTCGTCCCTTTTCTTAAGTTCTGTGAAAGCAGCGCTCCGAATCTTATGTATACCTGAACGTTGCAACGCCGTCCAAAGTTCTCATAACTCTCTGCCTCGGTCACTCCACTTTCCATCTCATAGCACGCTCCTTTCATTTCCTCGTATGCATACCGAACACCCCACATCTCCTTCCGATGTTCATAGTCTTCAACAATCTTCTTCCATGCCCGCTTAACCGTCATCCCCGCCCCAAGGAATAACGTCATCTTATTAATAATCTCCGGATAATCCAGCAGCATCTGCTGCTTCTTTTGGTTCTGTTCTTTTCCCTGATTCTGCATCTTCAAAACATACAGAAGAATGCCAATCAATACCGCCATGATAATCAGCACGATTCCCCGGCTATCCATCTTCTCATAATAAGAGACTTTCTTTCCCTGAATATATTCCGGCAATTTCACGCTCTTCTGTGTTCGGTCCTGCTCCTCCTGTTTTTGAATCTTCTCTCTTACCTTTTGTCTATTCTTCTCTTCCTCGCTTAGGGTCTTTGGATAAATATTCGCCACACATTGATATAATGCCTGCTCTTCTTCATCCTCTTCGTAAGTTAGAATTGCGCTTAACTTAACCAAAGTTCCCGTTTCTTTTAGCGCATTTTCCTGTAATTCCCCGCGAATGTTCATCACATCATATCGATCCAGTTCCCAAGAAATCTCCACTGGTTCATCCGGTACTTCTGCCAGAAGGTTCAGATCACTTTCTACCCTGTCAAGACTCTCGTTATCTCCGAGTATGTATTCCTCCATCCGCCGTATCACCCGGTCGAATAATTCCTGTACTTCTTCCGAAGAATATTGCTGTTCTGATATCTCCACTTCTACCGGAATCTTCTTTTTATTACCTTCTACTGCGACCTCTAATTCTTCTGTCCTGCTGCCTTCCCCATAACCATTTCGTTCAAGTTCACGCTGTATCTCCATAGATGAATGAATATAATCCATAAGGAGAATTAGTACTCCTGCCAGAAGCAATGCCGCAACTACAAGAACTTTTATACTTCGATCCTTATCAGCCTTACACCAAGATAGTAAGCGCCCATATATATGACCAGACATACCGTCATCACCCCAATTCCCAATACATTCCCATACAGGCTGTCCATGAATTCCGGGAAACTCAGAGACATATACCCGATAATGGCATAAGGCACTGCAGACATAACCCTGAATTCATATCTCTTAGATGCCAGTATTGTATCTATCTCCCGCTTTACATCAATCTTATCCCCAATCTGACTTACCGTATTCTGAATAATCCCAATCATGTTGCCGCCACTTTTCTTCGCCGCCGCAAACACGGTCACGAAATTCCTCACATCCTCCGTTTGCACTCTGAATGCGAATTCCTCTAAAATCTGTTCTATAGATATATGCATTCTCAACTGCCTTATAATTACCAATAATTCTCGTGAAATTCTTGCATCTGCAGGATAGATTAACTTCAACTCTGTCTGCGCTTCACGGAATGCATTCTCTACCGAATATCCCGTATTCAATGCAGCCGATACTGCCTGAATTGCTTCTTTGAATTGTATCTGGAATTCCAGTTCTTTCTTCCTTGCTTCTTCTTGTTCCATCATCAGAAAATTCCAGATACCAATCGGAAATAACGGAAGAACCGCCCAAAAAGAACGGTAATAAAGCCATGCCGTTATAACAGTAATCCCTGCTGCCTTAATCCATATCCATACATAGTCCTTCCTCGTTATATCCTGCTGCCAGCAGTTTCTGCTTCTGCGTAATCTCATGGACTTTCCTCCATTCCCCCTGGATCTTTCCTTCCCGTTCTCCCGTTTCCTCATATTTGTACAAAGTCTGAAGAATAATCTCGCCTTTCTGATATCCCAGAATCTCTGTGATTTCCAGTACCTTTCTGCTCTTATCCCTTAATCTTCCCAGATGTACAATGATATCAATTCCGGAAGCGATCTGCCTCTGTATCGCCGAAAGCGGCAGATCCATTCCCATAAGCACCATCGTTTCCAGCCTGCTTAACATATCTCTGGGGCTATTGGCATGACCCGTGCTAAGGCTCCCGTCATGCCCGGTGTTAAGTGCCTGCAGCATATCAATCGCCTCCGCCGAACGCACTTCTCCCACTATAATTCTATCCGGCCTCATCCGCAGGGCCGACTTAATCAGATCCCGGATCGTGACTTCTCCCGTCCCTTCCACATTGGCATTCCTTGCTTCCAGCCTCACCAGATTCGGAACATCCTGTATCTTCAGTTCTGCGTTGTCTTCTATCGTTATAATTCTCTCTGTCTTTGGTATATATTGCGATAATGCATTTAAGAAAGTGGTCTTGCCTGAACCGGTTCCTCCACTTATGAATATGTTGTATCCGGCTGCTACCAGGGTAGCAAGAAATGCCGATACTTCATTGTTAATTGACTGCCACAAGATCAACTGTCTCATGGTAATTGCCTCTTTTGAAAATTTACGAATCGTTACAATCGGACCGTCAAGTGCGATTGGGTAGAGTACCACATTCACCCTGGAACCATCCGCAAGCCTTGCATCTACAATCGGGGATGCTTCATTCACCAGCCTGTTCGACCCTGCTACGATCTGTTGGATCACATCCTCTAATTTCTCCTTTGATACAAACCGTTTATCCGACTGGTATATCTGACCGCCACGTTCATAGAATATATGCTGGGTTCCGTTGATCATCACTTCCGTAATCTCATCATCCTCCAGGAATTCCTGCAGAAGATCCAATTTACGGAATGCATTAAAAAGTTCCTTTCCAAGAGCAGTCTTCTCTGCAAGAGACATATATTCTCTGGCCGATGCTTCCTGAAGCACGCGATAGATCAACTGTGTAAGTTCTTCATCTTCTATGTCCCTGGTCATATCCAATTCTTCCAGTATTCTGGCATGGAGCTGCTCGGAATGTATCATATCTTCAACTCCTTTTTTACCATTTTCCGTCTGACATCATCGTATCCCAGAAGATGCAGTTCTTCTTCAAATTGCAACAGTTTCGCCTTCGCCGACGCATCTTCTGCCACCGGAACATGAATCTCTGTACATATTCTAAGAAGCCCGTACACATCTCTTAATCCTTCATCGATATCCAGAATCAGAACATCATAGATACTCTGCTCCGCAATCTGATGAATCATATCAAGCCAGTCCGCAAGTTCTACTGATTTTATATCTTCTGATACCCTGACTGGCAACAGATAATCCAATTGCCCCATATGACCGACTAACGTGGTAAGTATCATCCCCAGATTCTTACTTTCCTGCCTCGAATAATAGAGTGCATCCTCCAACGTATGCCCACCTTCTGGAAAATGTCCTCCGATACCGCCATAGATCTCCATATTCAGATACAGTGCATTATTAGATGCTGCCATCTGTTGTCCTAGTTCCAACCCATAACTTGTCTTCCCGCTCCTGTGCATAGGAGAAAATATCCCGATAATTTGCATATCCCCGGACTTTACCGTTCGGAAGAATAATTCTTCATTTTCCCCTTTCTCACTGTATTTGCAGACAATCTCTGACAGAATCGCTTCTGCCGACTGATACCGGTATACGGTGTTCCCATCTAAACCCTCCGTCTTCTTTCCCGATTCTGTAAGAATAAATACATGCCCCGCCTGAATCCGTCTCCATTCTTCTTCCGGATAACTGCTTCCAACTAATAGAATATCTATGGGATTCTCCTGCCGGATTGCCTCCACCTGTGCCAGTCTGCTGCATACCTGTACTTGAAAAGCAAGTTCTGTTTTCTTCATCAGGAATGATGCAAACGCCGCAGCATATCTTTCTTCCCGGTCACATATCACCAGATTCCTACTGCTCACATAATATCCCTCCTACTTCTTACTAACTGTCAATTACTCTGTGGACTCCCTGCCGAAACAGCCTAGAATAAATTGAAATAAAACTGAAATTACTTGAAACACTTTGAATAACATGAATCTAACAATCGAATCAATCAGATACAAGTCACTATCTGTAACTTGTAGGACGATTATAACCTTCCCCTCTCTGATTGTCCATCCCTTTTTTAAAAAAAGCCAATCTTTGTGCAACCCTTACAAAAATTGATAAAAACTAATTCCATAAAGAAGCGCAACTCCAGGAGTACCAAGGATCCCGGATGTCAATACAGTCACCGGATTCATTCCCACCTGCACAGAAATTCCTTGAGAAGACAGAAATTCGTTTACAAAAAATATCATGGCAACTCCCACAATCGCCCGGACAATAAAGTTAACTAACAGATGAGGCTTCTGCTCTGTCATATCTATCTCCTCCTCAATTTCTATTTCTAATTCCATATATATCCACCCGAAAGGTATTTTATTCTCAAAATTTGCCTATACTAGAAAAAAGGGGACTTAAGTTTCTAATTACGGAGGTGAATGATGCGATTATTTGAACGTAGAGATGCAGCAAAAGAAGATATCTACAAACGGCTGTCCTATGACCCTTGCGCCGACACCCTGTTAGACGAGATTGCCCAGGCACGCCAGGATCTTGAAGATGCCTATATGAATTTCCAGAATGCATCGGATCCTGATCTTATAGACTCCTACATCTACAGCGGCAATGCAGCATGGATGAGATATCGTTTTCTTCTGCGGCAGGCGAAAATCATCTAATATGAGGATGTCTTGTACAAGAATTCTCTTGTAGAAAAAGAGTGGGAAAGATAACTCATTTCTAATATCTTCTCCACTCTTTCATCCTGTTAGTTTAGCACTTATAATCTCGCAGTCTATATAGTTTTCATACTACAGACGGATCGTAATCTCCCGGTTCGACCTGTGATACTGATGATAATTCACTCCCGCAGCATCAAACATTCGCATAGATGCCCGAACCGCCGTACTGTCTTCGTATTTATTACTATCGTAGATGACCTCCTTGATCCCACTCTGTATAATCGCTTTCGCACACTCATTACAAGGGAACAGGGACACATATAATTTGGCTCCCTCCAGACTTCCTCCCCGGTAATTCAGAATCGCGTTCAATTCGCTGTGTACTGTATATACATACTTTGTATCCAGCGGATCTTCTCCTTCTCTGTCCCATGGAAATTCATCATCAGAACATCCCATTGGCAATCCATTATATCCCATTGACAGGATCTTATTGTCCTGGCTTACGATACAACATCCCACCTGAGTGTTAGGATCTTTGGAACGCATGCCGGAGAGCATTGCAACTCCCATAAAATATTCGTCCCAGTTAATATAATCCTTTCTTTTATTCCCCATATGATACGCCTCCCTGGCATATGTCTCTTCTTATTTTGTTCCAAAGATACGGTCTCCGGCATCACCAAGGCCCGGAACAATGTATTTGTGTTCATTCAAATGGTCATCCAATGCCCCAATATACAGATCAACATCCGGATGCTCCTCTGTCATTAACTTCACACCTTCCGGTGCTGCAATGATACATAAGAAACGAATAGATTTCACACCTTTATCTTTCAGCATCTGAATCGCAGCCACACTGGATCCACCAGTTGCCAGCATCGGATCTACGACAAATACCTCTCTCTCATCACAGTCTGAAGGCAGTTTGCAGTAATATTCTACCGGCTCAAAAGTCTCAGGATCACGGTATAATCCGATATGCCCTACTTTCGCTGCCGGAATCATATTCAGAATTCCATCCACCATTCCAAGACCTGCCCTTAAGATCGGCACAACAGCCAGTTTCTTACCGCTCAACTCTTTCCCCACCATCTCGCAGATTGGTGTTTTAATCTTTACGTCCTTTAATTTCAGATCTCTTGTCGCCTCATAGCACATCAGTGCAGCAATCTCACTAACAATCTCCCTGAATTCTTTTGACCCCACTTCTTCCTTACGGATATGGCTAATCTTGTGCTGAATCAGCGGATGATCCATAACTTGTACTTTAGACATATTATATTCCTCCTCGTCTGGTTTTATATATTTTATTTATTACCTAACCTGATTATATGCTGCCCGGCAGCTTTCAAAAGCCGGTTCATGATAGCACTTCCTATACCTTCTGAATCAAATGACTCACTGTATATGTACTCCACTCCGTCGTTGTCGAATTCTCTCAGAATCCCGAACAGATGGCTGGCAATCGTTGCTTCATCCTCTCTGGTGCCGATACATTTGACATCTCCGAAAGGATACTTGCCCACCGTCTCCTCCGTTCCGATAATACCAACTTTATATCCTTCGCTTAGTTTTTCCTGTGCCAGACGATTGATTTCATCTGCCACACGGTCAAGTTCTCCTTCAATAACGGTAAGATCTGCCTTCGGCGCATAATGCCGGTATTTCATGCCCGGCGCTTTTGGCGCTTTCTTGCTGTTCGGATTCATCAGGGTCTTATCCACAGCCACCTCCCCGATCACTTCGTTAAGCATCTCTCTGGTAATTGCACCCGGGCGAAGGATCATGGGCGGCGTCACCGTCATATCAAGGATGGTGGACTCCACGCCTATCTCCACGGCGCCTCCGTCTACAATCATATCAATCCGCCCTGACAGATCTTCCTGTACATGCTCTGCTGCTGTTGGGCTTGGACGTCCGGATGTATTCGCACTTGGCGCAGCAATGTAGCCACCTCCCGCATCAATGACCTCTCTTGCAATCTCATGACTTGGCATACGGACAGCCACCGTATTAAGTCCGCCGGTCGTGCCCATCGGTACGATCTCGCTTTTCCGAAATATCATAGTCAGAGGTCCTGGCCAGTATGCATCTGCTACGATTCTTGCCTCTTGTGGAATGTATTCTGTAATCTTATCCAAAGCCTCCATATTCGTGATGTGTACGATCAGGGGGTTGTCCGATGGCCTTCCTTTGGCGGCATAGATCTTCTTAGCTGCCTGCTCATTCAAGGCATCAGCACCAAGACCGTATACGGTTTCGGTGGGGAATGCTACTAAGCCGCCGGATTTTAGGATGTCGCCGGCCTGTTTTATAATATCTGTATTATTTTGGTTTTTAGTTATCTTTTTTATTATTGTTTTCATGAATTCGCCTTATAAAAATGTATTCTAATAAAAATAACTGCAAGCAACTATTTCGACTAGATTCACTCCGCAGTGCTAACCTTGAGAACCCTTCGGCTTCTCAAGGTCACGGGCTTTCGCCCTATGAAAACATAATCTAATGAGAATATTTGCAAGCAACT